>Ga0209489_100020_pt1 | contig 207541 bp, 175 predicted proteins | sample SiratrowhiteBW_FD_187527 | JGI IMG/M metagenome (GOLD analysis project Ga0209489, IMG submission 187527) | Root nodule microbial communities of legume samples collected from California, USA - Siratro white BW (SPAdes) (version 2) | ecosystem: Host-associated > Plants > Roots > Nodule | place...
CAGGCGCTTGAGCTTGCGCATTCAGGTCTCCCTCTGGAATCGAGAGACACCCAAAGAATCCAGTTCCAACCGCTTGGCAACACCCTGCCAGCACCATATGCGATTCCCCTACCCTCCAGGGGAGGGTAAGAGAAGGGCCGCGCGAGCCGCTACGTTCGGCGGTGCTTCAAGGGTGTCGTCTCTGCCTCGCGCGATCCGTACAGCTCGACATAGATGCATTCGAGAACGGCGGTCAGATCACTCGTGATCTCCGAATTCCAGAATCGGATGACTCGATAGCCTTCGTTCTCAAGCCAGCGTTGACGTTCGAAGTCGCGTGCGGCCGTATCGTCTTCATTGTGGTGGCCGCCATCGAGCTCGATGATGAGGCGCTTGGCTGGACAGAAGAAGTCGACAATGTAAGGACCAATTGGAGCTTGGCGGCGGAAGTGTGAGCCTTGGAGCGGGAGCTCCTTCAGCGCACGCCATAACATCCGCTCGTGCGGCTGGTGTTGGCTCTCAGCTTCTTCGCGGCAGCGCGTCGGATTGATGTTGACACCATTGCTGTGGCTTCACCCCACCCCGCTCGCGCTAGGCGCGAGCGACCCTCCCCCTCCAGGGGAGGGTGAAGTGAAGCGCCAGTTCAATACAATTGCAAGTGGTCAAACCCTACACCGCTGCCGTAGTGACTCCGCCGTCGATGACGATGGTCTGCCCGGTCATGAAGCTCGAGGCGTCGGAGGCGAGATAGGCGACGGCGCCGGCAATTTCGTGGGGTTCGCCGATGCGGCGGAGCGGCGTGGTGGCGGTGCGGCGCTTCAGGTTGGCTTCGTCTTCCCAGAGGGCGCGGGCGAAATCGGTCTTGACGAGGCCGGGCGCGATGCAGTTGACGCGGACGCCTTTCGGGCCCCATTCGCCGGCGAGCGAACGGCACAGTGCGAAGTCGGCGGCTTTGGAGATGCCGTAGGCGCCAATCACGGTCGAGCCGCGCAAGCCCCCGATCGAGGAGATGATGATCACGGAGCCGCCTCTGCGCTCGGCCATTTGCGGGATCGCCAGCGCGGAGAGCCAGATGTTGCTCTTGACGTTGCTTCCCATGATCTTGTCGAAGGCTTCATCGGTGATGTCGAGCAGCGGGCCGTAATAGGGATTCACCGCGGCGTTGCAGACGAGGATATCGATCTTGCCGTAATGCCTGGTCGCGCCTGCAATCAGCGCCTCGACCTCGTTCTTGCGCGCGATGTTGCAGGGGATGACGAGGGCATCGCCGCCGGCAGCAATGATGCCGTCGGCGACCTCCTTGCAGGGCTCAAGCTTGCGCGAGGAAACCACGACCTTGGCGCCGAGCTTCGCCAGGAGTTCAGCAGAGGAGCGGCCGATGCCGCGGCTGGAGCCGGTGACGACCGCGACTTTGCCGGTGAGATCGAACGGGGTGTTTTTCATTGTCGTTGCCTCGATGCTTCAACGGCCTCCGTCATTGCGAGGAGCTCTTGCGACGAAGCAATCCAGACTGCCTCAACGGAAAGATCCTGGATTTGCTTCGCTGCGCTCGCAATGACGGTGGTGATACTCAGATCAACCCGCCCGCGTCGGCGACGCGGCGCTGGTGGTAGTCGGTGTCGCCGAACGTGCTCTCGATCATGGTGAGGCGCTTGAAGTAGTGGCCGATCTTCGCCTCCATGGTCATGCCGATGCCGCCGTGGAGCTGGATCGATTGCTGGCCGACGAATTTGGCGGACTTGCCGATCTGCACCTTGGCCGCGGCGATCGCGTTGGACCGCTCCTTGGCGTTCTCGAAATCGTTCGCCATGGTCGCGAACATCGACATCGAGCGTGCCTGCTCGGCGGCGACGAACATGTCGGAGGCGCGGTGCTGGAGCGACTGGAACGAGCCGATCGCGACGCCGAACTGTTTTCTGGTCTTGATGTACTCGACGGTGGTCTTGAGCGATTCATCCATCAGGCCGACCGCCTCGGCACAGAGTGCGACGCGGGCGTCATCGACCACGCGCTCGATCAGTGCGAGCGAATCCTCGGGGTTGCCGAGCACGGCATCCGGGCCGACCTCGACACCGGTGAAGGTGATGTCGGCGGCGTGCAGGCCGTCCTGCGTCGGATAGCCCTTCCTGGCGACCCCCTTGGCATTCGCCGGGACCAGGAACACGCCGATGCCGGTCTTGTCGCGGCGGTCACCCCTGGTGCGGGCGGTGACGACAAGCGTGTCGGCATTCTCGCCATTGAGCACGACGAATTTCTCGCCGTCGATGATCCAGCCATCGCCCTTCTTCTTCGCGGTCGTGGTGACGTCGAACAGATCGTAGCGCGAGTTCTTCTCGAGCTGCGCGAAGGCCAGCGTCTTGCTGCCGTCGATGATCCCGGGCACGTGCGCGGCCCTCTGCGCATCGGTGCCGGCATGGCGCAGGAAGCCGCCGCCGATCACGACCGTGGCGAGATACGGCTCCAGCACCAGCGCCTTGCCGAGCGCCTCCATCACGATCATGGTCTCGACGCCGCCGCCGCCGAAGCCGCCGTCGGCCTCCGCGAAGGGCAGGCCGAGCAGGCCCTGCTCGGCGAGCTTGAGCCAGACGGTCTTGCTCCAGCCGCCCTTCTCCGCCATGTACTTCTTGCGGCTCTCGAAATCGTAGGAATCGGTCAAGAGGCCGTCGATGCTTTCCTTGAGAAGCCGCTGCTCCTCGTTCAAATCAAAATCCATGTTTCTCTACTCTCCCGGTATCTGATGTCGTCATGCCCGGCCTTGTGCCGGGCATCCACGTTCTCCGTGCCGCTAGGCGTGGATGGCCGGGTCAAGCCCGGCCATGACGTCGAGTGCGTGGCGACGAGTTGCAATCACAGCCCCAGCACCGCCTTGGCGATGATGTTGCGCTGGATCTCGTTGGAGCCGCCGTAGATCGAGACCTTGCGATTGTTGAAGTAGCTCGGCGCGATCTGGGCGGTCCAGTCCATGGCTTCGTTCGAGCCGTCGTCGCCGTGCACGTCGTAAGGCGCGGCGAACGGGCCGATCACCTCCATCAAGAGCTCGGTGGTGGTCTGCTGGATCTCGGAGCCCTTGATCTTCAGCACGGACGAGGCCGGATTGGGCTTGCCCTTGCCGTGCTTGCCTTCGTCGGCGACGACGCGCAGCTGCGTCAGCTCGAGCGCCTTCAGCTCGATCTCGCAGGCCGCCAGCTTCTCGCGGAAGCCCGGGTCCTGGATGATCGGCTTGCCGCCGGATTCGACCTTGGAGGCGAGATCCTTGATGCGGCGGATGCGCTCCTTGGAGACGCCGACCCGCGCGATGCCGGTGCGCTCGTTGCCGAGCAGGAACTTGGCGTAGTCCCAGCCCTTGTTCTCCTCGCCGATCAGGTTCTCGATCGGGACTTCCACGTCGTCGAAGAACACCTCGTTGACTTCATGGCCGCCGTCGATGGTCTGGATCGGACGCACGGTGACGCCCTTCGACTTCATCGAGAACACGATGAAGGAGATGCCCATCTGCTTCTTCGCGGAGGGGTCGGTGCGGCAGAGGCAGAAGATCATGTCGGCGTGCTGGGCCAGCGTGGTCCAGGTCTTCTGGCCGTTGATGATCCACTTGTCGCCCTTGCGCTCGGCTTTCGTCTTCAGCGAAGCGAGGTCAGAGCCGGAGCCGGGCTCCGAAAAGCCCTGGCACCACCAGTCGTCGACGTTGGCGATGCGCGGCAGATACTTCTTCTTCTGCTCCTCGTTGCCGAAGGTGTAGATGACGGGGCCGACCATGCTGACGCCGAAGGCGAGCGGCTGCGGCGCGGGATGCGCCTGAAGCTCCTCGTTGAAGATGTAGTGCTGCACGGCGGTCCACCCGGTGCCGCCATATTCCTTGGGCCAGTGGCTGACGCCCCAGCCTTTCTTGTTGAGGATGCGCCACCACGTCACCATCTCGTCCTTGGTGAGATGACGGCCCTCGACCAGCTTGCGCCGCGTATCCGGCGGCACGTTGTCGCGGAAGAACTGCCGCACTTCCTCGCGAAACGCCTGCTCTTCCTTCGTGAATGCGAGATCCATCGGATCCTCCTGTGAACGTTATTCCCTATTCGTCATTCCGGGCGCGCGAAGCGCGAACCCGCAAATCTCGAAATTTTGGCTCGAGGTTCCGGGTTCATTCGCGTGCCGCGAATGCCCGGGAACGACGGGGCCCGTTACTGCAGCACCTCGAACAGCCCGGCAGCGCCCATGCCGCCACCGACGCACATGGTGACGACCGCATATTTGGCCTTGCGGCGGCGGCCTTCGATCAAAGCGTGGCCGGTGAGGCGCGCGCCCGACATGCCGTAGGGATGGCCGACCGAGATCGCGCCGCCATTGACGTTGATCTTGTCGGGATCGATGCCGAGCTTGTCGCGGCAATACAGCACCTGCACCGCGAAGGCTTCGTTGAGCTCCCAGAGGCCGATGTCGTCGACGGTGAGACCGTGGCGCTTCAAAAGGCGCGGCACGGCGAAGACCGGGCCGATGCCCATCTCGTCCGGCTCGCAACCGGCGGAGACGAAGCCGCGGAAGATGCCGAGCGGCGCAAGGCCGCGCTTGGCGGCTTCCTTGTCGCTCATGATGACGGAGGCGCTGGCGCCGTCGGAGAGCTGGCTGGCATTGCCGGCGGTGATGGTGAAGCCCTCGCCGCGCACCGGCTTGAGACCGGCGAGGCCCTCGATCGTGGTCTCGGGGCGCGGGCCTTCGTCCTGCGACAGCGTGACCTCCTTCATCGACACGGCGCCGGTTGCCTTGTCGGTGACCGCCATCTGCGTCGTGATCGGCGCGATCTCCTCCTTGAACTTGCCGCCCTGCTGGGCCGCAGCGGTGCGGCGCTGGCTCTCCAGCGAATATTCGTCCTGGCGTTCGCGCGAGATGCCGTAGCGCTTGGCGACGACCTCGGCGGTGTCGATCATGGGCATGTAGACCTCGCCCTTGATCTTGAGCAGCGCCGGATCCTGGGCGTGGAAGCCGTTCATCTTGTCGTTCTGCACGAGCGAGATCGACTCGCCACCGCCGCCGACCGCGATCTCGACGCCGTCGAAGATCACCGAACGCGCGGCGAGCGCGATGGCCTGCAGGCCCGAGGCGCATTGCCGGTCGATGGTGGTGCCGGCGACGGTGACGGGCAGACCGGCGCGGAGCAGCGCCTTGCGCGCGATGTTGCCGCCGGTCGCGCCCTGCTGGAGGGCTGCGCCCATCACGACGTCCTCGATCTCCTTCGGGTCGACTTTTGCGCGCGCGACTGCCTCGCCGATGGCGTGGCCGAGCAGGGTTGCGCCCTCGGTGGCGTTGAGCGCGCCGCGATAGGCCTTGCCGATCGGGGTGCGGGCAGTGGAAACGATGACGGCGTCGGTCAAGAACGACCTCCTGATGCGGTTTTGGTGGATTGTGACGGTTTCTGCTGCTGGCGCAATTCGTGGCGCGACAATTTTCCGACCGGCGTGCGCGGCAGATCGTCGACGAACTCGACCGCGGCCGGCAGTTCGTGCTTGCCGAGCTTGCCGGCGAGCTGCGCGCGCAATTCGTCAAGCGAGAACGGCTTTGCGTCCGGCTTGAGCTTGATGAAGGCCTTCGCGGCCTCGCCGCGATACTGGTCGGGAATGCCGAGCACGATCACCTCGTGCACGCCCGGAATGGTGTAGATCGCCTGCTCGATCATCTGCGGATAGACGTTGAAGCCGCCGGAGATGATCATGTCCTTCTTGCGATCGACCAGGAAGAAATAGCCGTCGGTGTCGACATAGCCGATGTCGCCGGTGAGGAAGCGGCCGTCGACGAAGGCCTCCGCGGATCCCTCCGGCTTGTTCCAGTAGCCCTTGGTGACGTTCGGGCCCTTGATGCGGATCTCGCCGACTTCGCCCGGCGGCAGCACGCGTTTGGGATCGTCGAGCGCGACGACGTCGAGCTCGATGCCGGGCAGCATCAGGCCGATCGAGCCGGGCTTGTCCGGGCCGGTGGGCGGGTGGCCGGTGCCGGGCGAGCAGGTCTCGGTCATGCCCCAGCCGCTGCGCAGCTTCTTGCCGATCTTGCGCTCGAAGAAGCTCGCGATCTCCACCGGCAGCGGCGCGCCGCCGGAGCCGATGGTGGCGAGCGAGGAGAAGTCGCGCTTGTCGAGATCGGGGAGCGCGGCGATCGCGATCCACATCGTCGGCACGCCCGGAAAATAAGTCGCGCGTTTCACCTCGATATCGCGCATCACGGCCTCGACGTCGAAGCGCTGATGCAGCGAGATCAGGTTGCCGCGGCGAAGCGAGGACAAGAGCACGACGGTGAGCGCGTAGATGTGGAACAGCGGCAGCACGCAGATCACGCGCTCGATCACGTCGCCGCGGGCGGCGCGCGCCGGCTTGCCCCAGAGGTCGTAGATCGACACCGCCGCGGTGAGATTGCCGTGGGTCAGCATCGCGCCCTTGGGCAGGCCGGTGGTGCCGCCGGTATATTGCAGCAGCGCCACGTCGTCGGCCGTCACGGATGGCCACTGTGCCGGTGCGGTCGCGCCCTCGACAAAGGTCTTGAAGGTGACGATGCGGGGATCATCGGGAATCGCCGCCTGCGGCGTGCCGACCTTGCCCCAATGATCGTCCTCGCAGACGACGAGGCGATCGATCAGGCCCTTCTCCAAAAATTTCAGCGCGGTCGGCAGCAGCGCCTGGAGATTCGAGGTCACGAGCACGCGCGAGCCGGAGTCGGAGACCTTGTGGGTCAGCGCGATCTCACCGTCGAGCGGCGACAGATGCGCGACGCGGCTGCCTGCCTTCAGCGCGCCGAAGAAATTGATGGGGTGGTCGGGCGTGTTGCCGAGGAACAACGCCACCGACGTGCCCTTGCCGCAGCCGGCCCGCAAGAACGCCGCGGCGGCGCGATCCACCATCGCGGCAAGCTCGGTGTAGGTCATGGGCCGGTCGCGAAACTCGATCGCAGTGCGCGAGCCGTAATCGGCGGCGGCTTTCGACAAGAGGTCGGGCAGCGTGCCCTGGACGATCGTGTCGTCCCACCGCACGCCCTCGGGATAAAACTGTTCGCCGGGATGGATCATTGCTTCTCTAAACCACGCAGACCGTCATTCCGGGGCGGCTCGAAGAGCCGAACCCGGAATCTCGAGATTCTCAGGTGCGCAACTGCGCACCATAGTTCGCCCTTCGGGCAGGGGCAGCAGCGGCCATCACGCCGCCTTCGACGCCGCCGCGAGCGAGGCGAACGTCTTGCCCTCCGCCGCGAGCTTCTTCAGCAGCGGCGCGGGCTCGAGGCTGGGGTCGTTGGTCTCTTTGGCATAGAAGGCGAGACGGTCGGCGATGTGCTTGAGGCCGACGGTGTCGGCCCAGTACATCGGGCCGCCGCGATAGATCGGCCAGCCGTAGCCGTAGAGCCAGACCACGTCGATATCGGAGGGGCGCGCCGCGATGCCCTCTTCGAGGATCTTCGCGCCCTCGTTGATCATCGGGTACATCATGCGCTCGAGGATCTCCTCGTCGCTGACGACGCGCTTCTTGCGGCCGAGGCGGAGAAGCGTCTCGTCGATCAGCTTCTCGACCTCCGGGTCGGGCAGCGGCGCGCGGGAGCCGGCTTCGTACTTGTAGTAGCCCTTGCCGGTCTTCTGGCCGAAGCGGCCGGCTTCGCACAGCGCGTCCGCGATCTCCGACTTGATGCCACGGTCTTTCCGCGAGCGCCAGCCGATGTCGAGGCCGGCGAGATCGCCCATCGCGAACGGTCCCATCGGCATGCCGAACTTGGTGACGACCGCGTCGACCTGCTGCGGCAGGGCGCCCTCGAACAGGAGCTTCTCGGCCTGCTTGCCGCGCTGCGCCAGCATGCGGTTGCCGACGAAGCCATCGCAGACGCCGACAACGGCCGGCACTTTTGCAATTTTGCGCGCGATCGTGACGGCCGTCACGAGAGCATCCGGCGCGGTCTTGTCGGCGCGGACGATCTCGCACAGCTTCATGACGTTGGCCGGCGAGAAGAAGTGCATGCCGAGCACGTCCTGCGGACGCTTGGTCGACTTGGCGATCTCGTCGATGTTCAGGTACGAGGTGTTGGAGGCGAGCACGGCGCCGGGCTTGGCGTACTGGTCGAGCTTGCCGAACACCTCCTTTTTCACTGCCATGGTCTCGAACACGGCCTCGATGACGAGATCGGCATCGCCGACATTCTCGATGCCGACCTTGCCGTCGATCAGCGCCATGCGCTTGGCGGGCGCATCGGCCGGAATGCCGCCGCGCGCAGCGGTCGCTTCCCAGTTCTTCTGCATCACGCCCATGCCGCGCTTGAGCTGCTCCTCGCCGGTCTCGATCAGGGTGACCGGAATACCGGCATTGGCAAAGGACATCGCGATGCCGCCGCCCATGGTGCCGGCGCCGAGAATGGCAACACGGTTGACCGGACGCGGCTTGGTGCCTTCAGGGACGCCCGCGATCTTGTTGGCCTCGCGCTCGGCGAAGAAGGCGTAGCGCTGCGCCTTGGACTGATCGCTGGCGACGAGCTTGAGGAAGCCTTCGCGCTCCTTCTTCAGACCTTCGTCGAAGGGCAGGTCGATGGCATAGCCGACGGCGTCGGCGGCCGCGAACGGCGCCTCCAGGCCGCGCGACTTCTTGGTCATGGCGGCAACCGCATTCGTGAAGATCGAGCGGTCGGCCTTGGCGGCCGCGAGCTTGGAATCGTCGTCGCGCAGCCGACGCAACGGACGCTTCTCGGCGATGAGCTTGCGCACGAAGGCTTCGCCGCCGGACGCTGGTCCTTCGACGATCTCCTCGATCAAGCCGTTCTTCAGCGCTTCCGCCGCACCGATCGGGTCGCCGCCGACGATCATCTTGACGGCGAGCTCGGGCCCGACCGCGCGCGGCAGGCGCTGGGTGCCGCCGGCGCCGGGCAACAGGCCGAGCTTCACCTCGGGCAGGCCGAGCTTGGCTTCTTTCACCGCCACGCGGAAATGGCAGGCGAGCGCGACCTCGAGACCGCCGCCGAGCGCAGTGCCGTGGATAGCGGCAACGACTGGCTTGGGCGAATTCTCGATCTCGGACAGCACGTCATTGAGGGCGGGCGGCTTCGGCGGCTTGCCGAACTCGGTGATGTCGGCACCGGCGATGAAGGTGCGGCCGGCGCAGGTCAGCACGATGCCCTTGATGGCGGGATCGGCGATTGCGGCCTTGATGCACTCGAGGATACCACCGCGGACTGCGGCACTCAGCGCATTGACCGGCGGACTGTTGACCGTGACGATCCCGACTTCGTCATGACGCTCAAGCTTGACCACTTCGCTCACGGTGTCCCTCCTTGGTGGGGATTTACTTTTGTTCGATTTCGCGGTGCGGAATTTAATTCCGCATCTTGACGGCAGGGTTATTTTGAAGCACGGACGTTGTCAACGACTCCGCGCAAGAAGCAGATCAGGGATGAAGCGTACAGGAAAGAAGGCTGCGACCGATCGGAATTTCGTCGTCGCGCTTTCCCGCGGACTGGATGTATTGCGCGCGTTCCAACCCAATGACGGCCTGCTCGGCAATCAGGAGATTGCGGCCCGCACCAAGCTGCCCAAGCCGACCGTGTCGCGGCTGACCTACACGTTGACCAAGCTCGGTTATCTGACGCCGGTTCCCCGGTTCGAGAAGTACCAGCTCGCCCCTGCAGCGATGTCCCTCGGCTATGCGGCATTAGCCAATCTGGGCGTTCGGCATTTGTCCGAGCCGTTCCGCGAGGAAGTGATGCGCGCGACCGGCGGCGCCGTCGCCGTCGGCGGCCGCGATCGTCACAGCATGATCTATTTCGGGCAAAGTCGCGGCAGCGAGACGGTCGGTGTTCAACTTGACGTCGGCTCGCGCGTGCCGATTGCAACTACCGCGATGGGGCGCGCCTATTACTGGGCCCTCGACGACGAGGGTCGCGCTGAAGTGTCGCGCATTCTGCGCGAACATTACGGCAGCCGCTGGCCGAAGATGCGCGACGGCTTGGAGCGGTCCGGCGAGATCATAGCGAAGTATGGCTTCGCCATTTCGGTCGGAGACTGGCACGACGACATCGGCGCCGCCGGAGTGGCGCTCAAGCTCAACGACGGAACCGGACCTTACGCATTCAATTGCGGCGCGCCAGCATTCCGTTTCACGGAAGAGCGTTTGATCAACGACATTGGACCGCGTCTGCTTGCGATGGTAAGGAACATCGAAGCGGCGCTCGGGGGTCTGATGCCGCATTCCAAAAAAGACATCAGCAAAAAGCTGAAATCAGGAGGAAAAGTTGCGCGTGTGGCCGAGGGATTCAGATAGCCTTTGTCGTCACCGGGAGCGGTTCGCATCGCCCCATCGCTCACTGAAGAACGTGAGCGAGACGAGATGACGCAGGCACAGCTCGCGCGGGGGACATCGCCCCTGCTCGCAGTTCGCGACGTCAGCGTCGTGTTCGGCGGCATCGTTGCGCTCAACGGTGTGTCCTTCGACATGCACAAGGGCCAGATCCTCGGATTGATCGGGCCCAACGGCGCCGGCAAGACCACGCTGTTCAACTGCCTCAGCCGGCTCTACCAGCCGTCGTCCGGCGACATTCTGATGGAAGGCGTGAGCATCCTGTCGCGGCCACCGCACCGGATCGCCGAGATCGGCATCGGCCGCACCTTCCAGAACGTGGCGCTGTTCCCGAATCTGTCGGTGATGGACAACGTCCGCGTCGGCGCGCATTCGAAGACCTCCAGCGACATCATCAGCGACTCCTTAAGGCTGGCCTGGGTCCGGCGCAGCGAGACCGAGGTCAACAAGAAGGTGCACGAGATCCTCGCCTATCTCGATCTCGAGGACGTCGCCCACACCGTGGTGTCAGGCCTGCCCTTCGGCACGCAGAAGCGGGTCGAGCTGGCGCGCGCGCTGGCCGCCGACCCGAAGATCCTGCTGCTCGACGAGCCGGCGGGCGGTCTCAATCATGAGGAGGTCTATGTGCTGGGCGACCTCATCCGCCGCATCCGCGATGAGCGCCACATGACCGTGCTGCTGGTCGAGCACCACATGGGCCTCGTGATGTCGATCGCCGACCACGTGGTCGCGCTCAATTTCGGCAAGAAGCTCGCGGAAGGCACCCCCGCCCAGGTGCAGGCGGACCCCCACGTCATCAAGGCCTATCTCGGGAGCAAAGACCAATGACGACACTGCTCAACGTCAAGGATCTGCGCGCCTATTACGGTCAGGTCCAGGCGCTCCATGGCCTGTCCTTCTCGCTCAACGAGGGATCGCTGACGACGCTGCTCGGGGCCAACGGCGCCGGCAAGACCACGACGCTGCGCGCGATCTGCAACATGGTGCGCTCGACCGGCGCGATCGAGTTCGACGGCAAGCCGCTGAACAACCGCTCGACCGAGAACATCGTGCGGTACGGCATTGCCCATGTGCCGCAGGGCCGCGGCACCTTCACCAACTTGACCGTGGAGGAGAACCTCCAGCTCGGGGCGATCACCCGCAAGGACAGCGCCGGCATCGTCTCCGACATCGAGCGCATGTATGCGCATTTCCCAGTCTTGAAGCAGCGCCACACCCAGCAGGCCGGCACGCTGTCCGGCGGCGAGCAGCAGATGCTGGCGGTCGCTCGGGCGCTGATGCTGCGGCCGCGCCTGATGCTGCTGGACGAGCCCTCCTTCGGGCTCGCGCCGCTGGTGGTGCGCGATCTGTTCGGCATCCTCGGCAAGATCAACCGCGAGGACAAGGTGTCGATCCTGGTGGTCGAGCAGAACGCCCAGCTCGCGCTCGAGCTCGCCGATCAGGCCTATGTGATCGAGACCGGGCGCATCGTGATGTCGGGCAAGGCCAAGGACATCGCGAACAACGAAGAAATCCGCAAATCCTATCTGGGTTATTGAGGTGGGTGCATCGATGGAATCGATCTATCCGCGCGCTCGCTACACCTCTCCCGAAGGGAGAGGTCGATTTGCGAAAGCAAATCGGGTGAGGGGTTACGGTCTCTCGTTGGAGCGGCGCCCCCTCACCCGGATTGCTTCGCAATCCGACCTCTCCCCGCTGGGAAGAGGTGTCGTCGCCGACGCCGTTCTCGCTCAATCCCAACTCGCAGCGCTATAGGGGAGCCCGAGGTCCATGGAGCTTTTCACCAACCAGGTCCTGGCCGGCATCGCCACCGGCGCGATCTATGCCTGCATGGCGCTCGCCGTGGTCATGATCTACCAGGCGATCGACCATCTCAATTTCGCGCAAGGCGAGATGGCGATGTTCTCGACCTTCATCTCCTGGCAGTTGATGCAGTGGGGCGTGTCCTACTGGGCTGCCTTCATCATTACGCTGGCATTTTCCTTTGTCGCCGGCATCGCGATCGAGCGCATCCTGTTCAAGCCGCTCGCCAAGGCACCGGTGCTGACCAACGTCGCCGGCTTCATCGCCCTGTTTGCGATCATCAACTCCTCGGCCGGCCTGATCTGGGACTTCACCATCAAGCAATATCCGACCCCGTTCGGCTCCGCGCCGTTCCTGGGCAGCCAGCTGATCTCCACCCACCAGGCCGGCATGATCGGCGTCACCGTACTGCTGCTGCTCGGCCTCTATTTCTTCTTCCAGTACACCAGGATCGGCCTCGCCATGCGCGCCGCCGCCTCGGTGCCTGAATCGGCCCGCCTCGTCGGCATCAACACGAGCTGGATGATCGCGCTCGGCTGGGGCATGGCGACCGCGATCGGCTCGATCGCCGGCATGCTGATCGCTCCCGTCGTGTTCCTCGAGCCGAACATGATGGGCGGCGTCCTGATCTACGGCTTCGCCGCGGCGGTGCTCGGCGGATTGTCGAGCCCGTTCGGCGCCGTGGTCGGCGGCTTCCTGGTCGGCGTCTTCGAGAATCTCGCCGGCACCTACATCCCAGGGGTCGGCAACGAGCTGAAACTTCCGATCGCGCTCGCGCTGATCATTTCCGTCCTGGTCGTCAAACCCGCTGGCCTGTTCGGCCGGCACATCGTCAAGCGAGTTTGATCATGAGCGCTGCAGAAGAAGTCGTCGCCGAAGGCCACGAAGCGGTCGAGGCGGTTCCGAAGCGAGCCATGACGCTGGGCACCGGCACCTCGCTGCTGGTGCTGGCGGCGCTGCTGATCGTGCCGGTGTTCGTCAAGAACTTCATCATCTTCCAGATGACGATGCTCCTGATCTACGGGCTCGCGGTGCTGGCGCTGAACATCCTGACCGGCGGAAGCGGCCAGTTCTCGCTCGGCCAGAGCGCGTTCTACGCCGTCGGCGCCTATACCTCGGCGGTGCTTATGGAGCACGCCAACATCAACTACGCGCTGACCATTCCGATTTCCGCCGCGGTCTGCTTCGCATTCGGCTACCTGTTCGGCAAGCCGGCGCTGCGGCTGTCGGGCGTCTATCTCGCTCTCGCGACCTTCGCACTCGCCACCGCGATGCCACAGCTGTTGAAACTGAACTTCCTCGAGCACTGGACCGGCGGCGTGCAAGGCCTCGTCGTCACCAAGCCGGACGCACCGTTCGGCCTGCCGATGTCGCAGGACATGTGGCTGTACTACTTCACGCTCGTCGTGACCGTCGCGATCTACATCTTCTCGGTGAACCTGCTGCGCTCCCGCTCCGGCCGCGCCTTCATGGCGATCCGCGACAACGAGATCGCGGCCTCCTCGATGGGTGTCAACGTCGCGCTCTACAAGACGCTCGCTTTCGGAGTGTCGGCCGGCATCACCGGCGTTGCCGGCTCGCTTGGCGCCATCGCCGTGCAATTCGTCGCGCCCGACAGCTACACCATCACGCTCGCGATCTCGCTGTTCCTCGGCATGGTCGTCGGCGGCGTCGGCTGGCTGCCCGGCTCGTTCGTCGGCGCGGCCTTCATCATCTTCGTGCCGAACATGGCGGAAAGCATCTCCAAGGGCCTTTCCGGCGCGGTGTTCGGGGTGCTGTTGTTCCTCGTCATCTACCTCGTGCCGCACGGCGCAAGACAGGCCGCAATCCTGGGCCAGCAACTCGCTGGCAAGCTCAGGAAGAACTGAAAACTCTCAAGGACCGTCGTTAACCAAGGAGACCCAATTGCTTTTCGGAAGAACACTGCGATCCGCCGCGCTGGTCACGGCAACGGCGGCCATCACTCTCACCTCCGGCGCTGCACTCGCCCAAAAGAAATACGACACCGGCGCGTCCGATACCGAGATCAAGATCGGCAACATCATGCCGTACAGCGGTCCGGCGTCGGCCTACGGCATCATCGGCAAGACCGAAGAAGCCTATTTCAAGATGATCAACGACAAGGGCGGCATCAACGGCCGCAAGATCAATTTCGTGACCTATGACGACGGCTATTCGCCGCCGAAAGCCGTCGAGCAGGTCCGCAAGCTGGTCGAGAGCGACGAGGTGCTGACCGTCTTCAATCCGCTCGGCACGCCCTCGAACACGGCGATCCAGAAATACCTCAACGCCAAGAAGATCCCGCAGCTCTTCGTCGCCACCGGCGCCACCAAGTGGAACGATCCGAAGAACTTCCCCTGGACCATGGGCTGGCAGCCCTCCTACCAGAGCGAAGCGCACATCTACGCGAAATGGCTGATGAAGGAGAAGCCCGATGCCAAGGTCGCGATCCTCTATCAGAACGACGATTTCGGCAAAGACTACCTCAAGGGCACCAAGGACGGGCTCGGCGCCAAGGCCTCTTCCATGATCATCATGGAAGAGAGCTATGAGGTCTCCGAGCCTTCGATCGACGGCCACATCGTCAAGATCAAGGCGGCCAATCCCGACGTGCTGCTGATCTATGCGACGCCGAAGTTCGCGGCCCAGACCATCAAGAAGACCGCCGAGCTCAGCTGGAAGCCGCTCCAGATCCTCACCAACGTGTCGATCTCGGTCGGCAGCGTGATGAAGCCGGCCGGCTTCGAGAGCGCGCAGGGCGTGCTGTCGGCGGCCTATGCCAAGGATTCGACGGATCCGCAGTGGGTCAACGATCCCGGCATGAAGAGGTGGAACGAGTTCGTCGACAAGTACATGCCGGGTGCCGACAAGTCCGACACCAGCATGGTCTATGGCTACGGCGCCGCGTCGACGCTGGCCAAGGTGCTGGAAATGTGCGGTGACGACCTCACCCGCGCCAACCTCATGAAGCAGGCGGCGAGCCTGAAGGACTTTGCGCCGGATACCCTGCTGCCCGGCGTCAAGATCAACACCAGCGCCACCGACTTCGCTCCGATCGCGCAGCTCCAGATGATGCGCTTCAAGGGCGAGAGGTGGGAACTGTTCGGCGAGATCATCAGCGGCGACGTCGCCTCCGAATGACACGCTGATGCAACAATTCAGCGCGAAGAGCCCCCGCGGGCAACTGCGGGGGCTTTTTGTTGACGTCTGGCCGCAATCTTGTTCAATGCGGCGCCGATCCAGCTCGGGGTAGGAGAACAATGACTGCCGTTCGTTTTCAGGTTGCGACGCTCTGGGTCGCATTCGCGTTGTGCACTGCAATGAGCAGCGAAGTGCTGGCGCAGAAAAAATATGACAGCGGAGCTTCCGATACCGAGATCAAGATCGGTAATATCATGCCCTATAGCGGTCCGGCCTCCGCCTATGCCGCTATCGGCAAGGCCGAAGAAGCCTATTTCAACAAGATCAATGCCGAGGGCGGCATCAACGGCCGCAAGATCAAATTCATCTCCTATGACGACGCCTATTCGCCGCCGAAAACGGTCGAGCAGGCGCGCAAGCTGGTCGAGAGCGACGGGGTGCTCTTGATCTTCGGCTCGCTCGGAACCTCCACCAACAGCGCCATCCGCAAATACATGAACGAGAAGAAGGTGCCGCAATTGTTCGTAGCGAGCGGTGCGTCGAAATGGAACGAGCCCAAGCAATATCCATGGACCATGGGCTGGCAGCCCTCCTACCAGAGCGAAGCGCGCATCTACGCCAAGTACATCATGAAGGAGAGGCCGCAGGCGAAGATCGGCGTGCTCTACCAGAACGACGATTTCGGCAAGGACTATCTGAAGGGACTCAAAGAAGGCCTCGGCGCCAAGGCTTCGATGATCGTGCTGGAAGAGGCCTACAACACCTCGGAGCCGGCGGTCGACGAGCACGTGGTCAAGTTGAAAGCCTCCGGTGCCGACGTCTTCATCAGCATCACCACACCGAAATTCACGGCGCAAGGAATCAAGAAGGCCGCGGAGATCAACTGGCATCCGGTCCAGATCATCTCCAACGTCTCGGCCTCGGTCGGCGGCGTGATCGAACCGGCGGGGTTCGAGATCTCGCAAGACATCCTGTCGGCGAGCTACACCAAGGACGGCTCCGATCCGCAGTGGGATGCCGATGACGGCATGAAGAAATTCTACAACTTCCTCGCCCAATACGACCCCAAGGCCAACAAGCTCGATGCCGGCGTCGCGTTCGGCTATGCCGCCGCGCAGACCATGGTGAAGGTGCTGCAGATGTGCGGCAACGATCTCACCCGCGAGAACGTCATGAAGCAGGCCGCCAGCCTGAAGGACTTCGCACCCGACACGCTGCTGCCCGGCATCAAGATCAATACCGCGCCGGACAATTTCGCCCCGATCGAACAGCTCCAGATGATGCGGTTCAAGGGCCGGAAATGGGAGCTGTTCGGCGACATCATCTCGAGCGAGCTCGGACAATAGAGCCGTCGCGAGCAGCCGCAATTTGGAGTTAATTAGATCGGCGTGACGCAACTCCAGGTTCGCGCGATCGCGGGCGCGGCAGTACTGCCGCATGGAAATATTCCGCACCGCATCGATCAAATCACGCTGTCGACGATGGTTTCGCCGGGGGCGTTTTTCTTGCTGGGTGCGGGAGAAGGGTATTCAATGTGAGCCGGAGCGGCACGAGACGAGCGCTCCCAATCAAGAACAAGCGACACATTCAACAGACCCAGGGAGATCGAGATGCCTGCAATGCATGTGCGTTTGGGGGCCCTTGCGGCTGCCCTCGCGCTGTCTGCCGCTCTGTCCACCGTAGCGTCAGCGCAGAAGAAATACGATACCGGCGCATCGGACACCGCAATCAAGATCGGCAACATCATGCCCTATAGCGGACCGGCGTCCGCTTACGGCGTGATCGGCAAGACGGAAGAAGCCTATTTCCGCAAGATCAACGCTGAAGGCGGCATCAACGGTCGCAAGATCAACTTCATCAGCTATGACGATGCCTACTCGCCGCCGAAGACGGTGGAGCAGGCCCGCAAGCTCGTCGAGAGCGACGAGGTTCTGCTGATCTTCAACTCGCTCGGCACGCCGCCCAACTCGGCGATCCAGAAATACATGAACTCCAAGAAGGTGCCGCAGCTCTTCGTCGCCACCGGCGCGACCAAGTGGAACGATCCGAAAGATTTCCCCTGGACCATGGGCTGGCAGCCCAACTACCAGAGCGAATCGCAGATTTACGCAAAGTACATCCTGAAGAACCATCCCGACGCCAAGATCGGCGTGCTCTACCAGAACGACGATTACGGCAAGGACTATCTGAAAGGCTTCAAGGACGGACTTGGGACCAAGGCCTCGATGATCATCATCGAGGACAGCTATGAGGTCTCCGAGCCGACCATCGACTCGCACATCGTCAGGCTGAAGTCGTCCGGCGCGGACGTGTTCTTCAACATCACGACGCCGAAATTCGCGGCGCAGGCGATCAAGAAGAATGCGGAGATCGGCTGGAAGCCGCTCCATTTCCTCAACAACGTGTCGGCATCGATCGGCAGCGTGATCAAGCCGGCAGGCTTCGAGAACGCGCAGGGCATCATCTCCTCGCAATATTTCAAGGATCCCACCGATCCGCAGTGGAAGAACGATCCCGCGATGAAGGCCTGGAACGAGTTCCTGGACAAATACTATCCCGAGGCCAACCGGGCCGACGCCTCGGTGATGTACGGCTTCATCGTGTCCCAGGGTCTCGTGCAGGTGCTGAAGGCCTGCGGCGACGATCTGACGCGTGAGAACGTGATGAAGCAGGCGGCCAGCCTGAAGGATTTCGAACCGCTCGGCCTGCTGCCGGGCGTCAAGGTTAACACCAGCCCCATCGACTTTGCTCCGATCTCCCAGTTGCAGCTCATCCGCTTCAAGGGGGAAGCCTGGGAGCGGTTCGGCGACGTTCTCAGCAGCGACGTCGGAGGCTAGGGGATCGACAGGCGCGAATAACGACTAAAGACGCAGCCCCTGCGGCCAAGTCGCAGGGGCTTTTCCTTGAAGCTTTCGGGCAAATCGTATTGAATTGCGGTCGCGCCACCAAAAAACCCGAGACAAGAAAAGGGACGCACACACCAAGAAAAACAGGGAGATTGGAATGCCTGCTGTCACCGGCAAGCTTGCGGCCGCATCATTGGCGCTCGCGCTCATCGCGGCCTCGGCCTCAACTGCATCAGCCCAGAAGAAATACGATACCGGCGCGACCGACACCGAGATCAAGATCGGCAACATCATGCCCTACAGCGGACCGGCCTCCGCCTATGGCATCATCGGACGCACCGAAGCCGCCTATTTCAAGAAGGTCAACGACGAGGGCGGCATCAACGGCCGCAAGATCAACTTCATCAGCTATGACGATGCGTACTCGCCGCCGAAGACGGTGGAGCAGGCCCGCAAGCTGGTCGAGAGCGACGAAGTGCTGCTGATCTTCAACTCGCTCGGCACACCGTCGAACTCGGCGATCCAGAAATACATGAACTCGAAGAAGGTGCCGCAGCTGTTCGTTGCCACCGGCGCCACCAAGTGGAACGATCCGAAAGATTTCCCCTGGACCATGGGCTGGCAGCCCAACTACCAGAGCGAGACGCAGATCTATGCGAAGTACATCCTGAAGGAGATGCCGAACGCGAAGATCGCCGTCCTGTTCCAGAACGACGATTACGGCAAGGACTATCTCAAGGGCCTGAAGGATGGCCTCGGCGCCAAGGCCGCCAGCATGATCGTGGCCGAGGAAAGCTACGAGACGTCCGAACCGACGATCGACAACCACATCGTCAAGCTGAAGGCCACCGGCGCCGATATCTTCGTCAACATCACCACGCCGAAATTCGCGGCGCAGGCGATCAAGAAGAACGCCGAGATCGGATGGAAGCCGATCCACTTCCTCAACAACGTCTCCGCCTCGGTCGGCAGCGTGATCAAGCCCGCCGGCTTCGAGAACGCGCAAGGCATCATCTCGGCGGCCTATCTGAAAGACACCACCGATGCGCAATGGGCCAACGACGCCGGGATGAAGGCATTTCTCGATTTCATGACGAAGTACTTCCCCGAAGGCGACAAGACGGACAACGGCACGATCGTCGGCTACGGCGTCGCGCAGACGCTGGTCCAGGTGCTGAAGAACTGCGGCGACGATCTCACGCGCGCGAATGTGATGAAACAAGCCGCGAGCCTGAAGGACTTCCGCACCGAGGTGCTGCTACCCGGCATCAAGATCAACACGTCGGCGACCGACTTCGCCCCGATCAGCTCACTGCAGCTGCAACGCTTCAAGGGCGAGCGATGGGAACTGTTCGGCGACGTGATCGACGCGGAAGCCGGCGGCTAGCGCGAAACACACGACGAGCCCCCCGCGAGACGATCGCAGGGGGCTTTGCTTGCGCGTGGATTATGATCACGCGATTGCACAATCGAATGATGGTAAAGCCCGCTTACGCTTTGCCGCACGATGCGGTAGGCAGATGGCCGGCGACCTCGTCGCCGCCACCTCAGTCTGCTCAAGGCCATCGTCCATGACCGACCGCCGTCCTTTGCTCCGCGCGCTCTACGACGCCGCCGTTGCCGCCGCCCATCCCGACGTGGTGCTGGCTCCTCATTTGCGGCCTGCTCCCAAGGGACGCGTGATCTGTCTTGCCGCCGGCAAGGGCGCCGGCGCGATGGCCGCGGCGGCGGAGCGGCACTATCTCGATACGCTCAAGCTCGCGCCGGAGCGGCTGGTCGGCATCGCCACCACGCGCCACGGCTACGGCGTGCCGACGCGCCGCATCCGCGTGGTCGAGGCCGGTCATCCCGTGCCCGACGAGGCCGGCCTGAAGGGCGCCGCCGACACGCTGGCGCTCGCCGGCGAGGCCGGGCCCGACGATCTCTTGCTGGTGCTGCTCACCGGCGGCGGCTCGGCGAACTGGATCGCGCCGGTGGAAGGCATCAGCTTCGCGCAGAAGCAGGCGGTCAACAAGGCGCTGCTGCGCTCGGGTGCGCCGATCGGCGAGATGAATGTCGTGCGCAAGCACCTGTCGCGCATCAAAGGCGGCCGGCTGGCGCGCGCCGGCAGGAATGCCGCCGAGATCGTCACGCTCGCGATCTCGGACGTGCCGCACGACGACCCCTCCGCGATCGCCTCCGGCCCCACCGTGCCCGACGCGACGACGCTGGCGGATGCGCGCGCGATCGTGGCCAAGTACAGGCTCGACATCGACGATGCGGTGCGCCGCGCGCTCGACGATCCCAATAACGAGAGCTGCAAGCCGGGTGACGCGGCATTTGCGCGTGCGCATTTCGAGCTGATCGCGCGGCCCAAGCAATCGCTGGACGCCGCGGTGAAGCTCGCGCGCCAGTCCGGCTACGAGACCATCGATCTCGGCGCAGATCTCGAAGGCGAGGCCCGCGAGGTCGCCGCCGATCATGCCAGGCTGGCGCTGCAAGCCCGCGCCCAGGGCAAGCGCGTCGCGATCCTCTCCGGCGGCGAGCTCACGGTGACCGTGCGCGGCCATGGCCGCGGCGGACCGAACCAGGAATACGCGCTGGCGCTCGCCGAGCTGCTCAAGGATACGCCGGACATTTCGGCGCTCGCCGGCGACACCGACGGCGCCGATGGTGGTGCCGGCCACCCCACCGACCCCGCCGGCGCGCTGATCGACGCAGCGACGTTCGCGAAGATGAAGGCGCTGGCGCTTCAGCCGCAGGCCTATCTCGACAACAACGACGCGACGACGTTCTTCGAAGCCACGGGGGATCTGCTGCAGCCGGGGCCGACGCTGACCAATGTGAATGATATCCGCGTGATCCTGGTGGATTGAGGCGCGAAAGCGGGGAATCCAGTACGCCGCGGCTTATCGACAAATCACAACCGTCTCGGAGTACTGGATCGCCCGCCTTCGCGGGCGATGACGGCAGAGAGTGAGGATCCACCGCCGGTAGCCGCGGGGCTCAAAACTCGTTCGCGATCTTCGCGAGCATCGCGATCAGGGCCTCGCGGTTGGCCTGGCCGAGCAGATCGTTCAACCGGGCCTCGTGCTTGGTGGCAACGAGCTTTTTCGCGCGCGCCAGCACGGCCTTGCCCTTGTCGGTCAGGACCAGGATGTGCGAGCGGCGGTCGTTGGTGGAGCGGATCCGCGCGCAGAGGTCGCGGCTCTCCAAATTGTCGAGCATCGCCACGAAATTCGGCCTGAGGATGCCGAGGGTGGAGGCGATCTCGGTCTGGTTCCGGCCGGGGTTCTTCTCGACCAGCAGCAGCACCGAGAACTGCGCCGGCGTCAGCTGCAGCGAGGCCATGCAGCGCAGAAAGTTCTCGAATACCTTGAGCTGCGCCCGCTTCAGGACATAGCCAAGCTGTTCGGATAGCTCGCCGAGCTGGAGAGCTTCGCTCTGCCGCTCGGCCGCATCCTTGCGGCCCTTGGCCGCGTCAGCCGGCTTTTCGGAGGTCTTTTCAGCGGTTTTGGAAACGGTCATCGCCTCGTGCTCGTAATCCCGCTAAATTCGGGAGGGGTCGCTTCCCGCCCTTGATGTTATATTTGATAATTGTTATGAACCATATCAAATATCGCATGCGTTTTTCAATGGCTGTGAGCGGACCGTCCACCGCAATCGAGAGGACCGGTCCGGATTAGGGGGAGCGTCCGGTCTTGAATACCACCATCATGCTGTTCCTGGTGCAGGACGGCATCACCAATGGCGCAATCTATGCGCTGCTCGGCCTGGCGCTGGTGCTGGTGTTCGCCGTCACCCGCGTCATCCTCATTCCCCAGGGCGAATTCGTCACCTACGGCGCGCTGACCTATGCCTCGCTGGCGGCGGGCCAGATGCCGGGCACGGCCAAGCTCGCGCTCGCGCTCGGCATCGGCGCCTTCGCCTTCGACCTGTTCGTGGCGCGCAGGGCGCTGCATGCGCGGCTGGTGGTTCGCAGCTTCATCACCAACATCGTGCTGCCTTCCATCGTGCTGGCGCTGACCCTCTACTTCGCCGCGCAGAAGCCGCCGGTGCCGGTCTGCATCGCGCTGTCGCTGGTGATCGTGGCGATGATCGGCCTCTATCTCTACCGCATCGCGTTCCAGCCGCTGGCGCACACCTCCGTGCTGGTGCTGCTGATCGCCTCGGTGGGCGTGCATCTCGCGCTACAAGGCCTCGGCCTGCTGTTCTTCGGCGCCGAAGGCCAACGCGGACCTGCCGTGCTGTCCGGCGCCTTCACTGCCGGCGCGCTGCGCTTCACCGGCCAGAGCATCACCGTCTACGCCATCACCATCGCCTTCATCGTCGCCCTCTGGCTGTTCTTCGGCCTGACGCTCTACGGCAAGGCGCTGCGCGCGACCGCGGTGAACCGGTTGGGCGCGCGGCTTGCGGGCATCCGCACCACGCTGTCGGGGCAGATCGCCTTCCTGCTGGCCTCGGTCATCGGCGCGCTGTCAGGCATCATGATCGTGCCGATCACGACGCTCTACTACGACTCGGGCTTCCTGATCGGCCTGAAGGGTTTCGTCGCCGCGATCATCGGCGGGCTGGTCAGCTATCCCCTCACCGCCGCCGCGGCGCTGGTGGTCGGCATCGTCGAGGCGTTCTCGTCCTTCTATGCCTCCAACTACAAGGAGGTGATCGTCTTCATGCTGCTGATCCCCGTGCTGCTGCTGCGCTCGCTCGCCGCTCCCGCAGTCGAGGAAGAGAAGGACTGACGCGCATGCAGAGCCGGCTTCCCATTCTCGTTTTTGCAGCTCTCATGGCGGCGATCCCGTTCGTCCCCGGCATGCCGCCGTTCTGGATCGTGCTGCTCGACAATATCGGTCTCGCGGCGCTGGTCGCGATGGGTCTCGTGCTGCTGACCGGCGTCGGCGGCCTCACCTCGTTCGGGCAAGCCGCCTTCGTCGGCTTCGGCGCCTACACCACCGCGGTGCTGTCGACGGCCTACGGCCTGTCGCCGTGGCTGACGCTGCCGCTGTCGCTCGTGGTCAGCGGATCGCTGGCGGTGCTGCTCGGGTTGATCACGGTCCGCCTCTCCGGCCATTATCTGCCGCTCGGCACGCTCGCCTGGGGGCTTGGCCTGTTCTATCTCTTCAGCAAGCTGGAATTCTTAGGGAGAAACGACGGCATCTCGGCCATCCCGCCGCTGTCGATCGGTGCGTTCAAGATGCTCTCGCCCGGCTCGATCTACTACGCGATCTGGGTCGCGGTGATCGTCTCGGCGCTGCTGACGATGAACCTGCTGGACTCCCGCACCGGCCGCGCCATTCGCGCGCTCAGGCGCGGCCATGTCGCGGCCGAGGCGTTCGGCGTGCACACGCCGCGGGCCAAGCTCCTGGTGTTCATCCATGCCGCGGTGCTCGCGGGGCTTTCGGGGTGGCTCTACGCGCATCTTCAGCGCGCGGTGAACCCGACGCCGTTCGGCGCACAGGCCGGCATCGAATATCTCTTCATCGCGGTGGTCGGCGGCGCCGGGTATGTCTGGGGCGGCGTGCTCGGCGCGGCGATCGTCGTGGTGCTGAAAGAGGTGCTGCAAAGCTATCTGCCGCTGATCCTGCCCGGCTCCGGCCAGGTCGAGACCATCGTGTTCGGCATCATGCTGGTGGCGCTGCTGCAGCTCGCGCCCGGCGGCCTGTGGCCCTGGCTGATATCGTTCCTGCCCGAGCGCACGGGTGGCAGGAAGCCTGACACCTCGCTGAAGCTGGAACATCGCGCCCGCACGGTTGGCGAGTCCGGCGTCCTGCTTCAGGTGGAGAAAGCGCGAAAACAGTTTGGCGGCGTCGTCGCGGTCAACAACGTCTCCTTCGACGTCCAGGCCCGCGAGATCGTCGCGCTGATCGGTCCGAACGGCGCCGGCAAGAGCACGACGTTCAACCTGATCACCGGCGTGCTGTCGGCGACATCAGGCTCGATCTCGGTGCTCGGCAGGAAGGTTGACAACGCGCCTCCGCAGGAGATCGTCAAGCTCGGCATCAGCAGGACCTTCCAGCACGTCAAGCTGGTCCCCGACATGACCGTGCTGGAGAACGTCGCGATCGGCGCGCATCTGCGCGGCCATTCCGGTCCGATCTCCTCGATGCTGCGGCTCGACCGCGCTGATGAGGCCAAGCTGCTCGCGGAAGCCGCGCGCCAGATCGAGCGCGTCGGCCTCGCCGAGCAGATGCACCAGCTTGCCGGCAGCCTCTCGCTCGGCCAGCAGCGCATCGTCGAGATCGCCCGCGCGCTGTGTGTCGATCCGATGCTGCTGTTGCTCGACGAGCCGGCCGCGGGCCTCCGCCACATGGAGAAGCAGCGCCTCGCAACGCTGCTGCGTGACTTGCGCGACGACGGGATGAGCGTGCTGCTGGTCGAGCACGACATGGGTTTTGTGATGAACCTCGCCGACCGCATCGTGGTGCTCGATTTCGGCACCAAGATCGCCGAGGGCACGCCCGCCACGATCAAGACGAATCCCGAAGTGATCAAGGCCTATCTCGGAGTGGCGGCATGAGCGCGCTGTTGTCCGTCACCGATGCGCATGTCGCCTATGGCAAGGTCGAGGCCGTGCGCTCGGTCTCGCTCGAGGTCGGCACCAACGAGATCGTCACCATCGTCGGCGCCAACGGCGCCGGCAAGACCACGCTGTTGTCCGCCATCATGGGCATCCTGCCGCTGAAGGGCCGCGTCACCTTTGCCGGCCAGGATCTCGCCCGGCTCGACATCGAGGACCGCGTCGCGATGGGCCTCGGTCTCGTCCCGGAGCACCGCGAATTGTTCGTGACCATGAATGTCGAGGACAATCTCGAGCTGGGCGCCTTCCGCATCGAGCGGAGCCGGGCGAGGTCCTCGATCGAGCGGATCTATGCGCTGTTTCCGCGGCTCAAGGAGCGCCGCAAGCAGCTCGCCGGCACCTTGTCCGGCGGCGAGCAGCAGATGCTCGCGATGGGCCGGGCGCTGATGGGCGAGCCGAAGCTCTTGATGCTGGATGAACCGAGCCTCGGCCTCGCGCCGATCATCGTCGCCGACATCTTCCGCATCGTCACCGAGCTGCGCGCCAGCGGCGTTTCCGTGCTGCTGGTCGAGCAGAACGCCCAGGCCGCACTGAAGATCGCGGACCAGGCCTATGTGATGGAGCTCGGCGAGTTCGTGCTCAGCGGCAAGGCCAGCGACATCGCCGCGAACGAGCGCGTGGCGGCGAGCTATCTCGGCTTCCAGCACGAAGGCGCGAGCGTGTTGTGACTCTTACCCTTCCCTGGAGGGTAAGTAAGCACGGCGTTACGACGCTCCCGTCCCCTTCTCCCCCTTCAACGCCGCGAGCTCCGCCTCCAGCTCCGCGATCCGCTGGTCTCTTGCCGCCAAAGCCGCCGCGACATCGGCGGCATCGAATTTCTGCGGGATGTGCTGCGGGCAGTTCGTATCCCAGGCGGCGATCTTGAACAGGATGACCTGCTCCGGCCGCGCGCGATAGCCCTTCGGCATCAGCGACGTGGTCAGGGCTTCCTCGTCCTCGACGACGCGCGCCTCGCCCCAGATCTTCACGCGGCGGCGATGGGCGTAGTCCATCACGAAGATATAGGCCTTGGGATTCTCCGAGAGATTGCCCTGGGTGATGAACTGCCGGTTGCCGGCATAGTCGGCGAAGGCCAGCGTCTGCTTGTCCAGCACCTTGAGAAAGCCCTTGGGCCCGCCGCGGTGCTGGATATAGGGCTGGCCCTCGGCTGAGGCGGTGGCGAAGTAGAAGCTGTTGGCGTCGGCCAGGAACGCGGCGAGGTTATCGTCGACCTCGGTGCGCCAGCCACGCTGCTCGCTATCCGCATAGGCCTCACGCGAGCCCTTGCGGGCCTGGATCGCCTTCACCGCCGGCGAGAAGGCGACGTCGCTGGCATAGGTGTGGGCTGCGGTGGTCATCGGAACCTCTCCTAAAATTCCGGCGCATCTCTGCGTCTTCATCGATCAAGATGGAGCTTCCGCCGACTAGAACAATCTAGCCGCTTGACACTTCATCATTGCGGCATATGCAATAATGCCATGGACCGCCTCGACGCCATGCACGTCTTCGTCACTGTCGCCGATCTGCGCGGCTTTGCGCCGGCGGCACGCAAGCTGCGCCTGTCGCCGTCGGTGGTGACACGGATGATCGCGGCGCTGGAGGAGCATCTCGGCGCCCGCCTGCTGCAGCGGACCACGCGCCAAGTGACGCTGACCGACGTCGGCGCGCGCTATCTGGAGCGCGCGCGGCGCATCCTCGCCGATGTCGAGGAGGCCGACGGCTCGGCGCGGCAGGAGCGCAACCGGCCGACTGGGCGATTGGTTGTGTCGGCGCCGGTCGGCTTCGGCCGGCTGCATGTCGGGCCGGTCATGACCGCCTATCTCAAGCGCTACCCTGAGGTCGCCGCCGAGCTCAGGCTCTCCGATCACCTCGTCAATCTCGTGGAAGACGCCGTCGATGCCGCGGTGCGGATCGGCCATCTCGCCGATTCCTCGCTGGTGGCGCGCCAGGTCGGCGAGATGCGGCGGATCGTGGTGGCCGCGCCCAGCTATCTGAAGCGCCATGGCGAGCCGAAGACGCCGGAGGCGCTGCGCGAACATCAGACCATCCAGTTCGGCCCGTCCGCCAGCTGGCACTTCGTGCAGGACGGCCGCGACATCGAGGTGACGCCGTCGCCGCGCTTCACCAGCAACAGCGCCGACGCCGCCCTGCAATATGCCGAGGCCGGCGGCGGCGTGACGCGGGTGCTGGCCTATCAGGCGGCCGAGGGGCTGAAGCGCGGGCGCTTGAAAGTCGTGCTGGCGAAATACGAACAGCCGGCGCTGCCGATCCACATCGTCTATCCAACCTCGCGCCTGCTCTCGGCCAAGGTGCGCGCGTTCATCGATCTCGTGGTGGAGACGGCGGAGTGGCGGTTTGGGTAAGGCGTGTCCCGGACAAGCGCGCAGCGGCGCAGAGTCGGGACACGAGAGCGCGGCTACCCCTTCTTCGGCACGACGCGAAACGTGCCGCTGGCGCGCGCGATCACGGCGTCGTCGGCCTTGATCAGGCACTGCGCGAAGCAGATCGTATTGCCGGTCTTGATTGCGTCGCCCTCGACCGCGAGCCACTGGCCGATCTCGGCCGCGCCGACATAGTCGACCGAGAGCGAGATGGTGACGAAGGACGTCGTCCAGTTCGTCGCGTGGGCGCAGCTGTAGCCCATGGCGGCGTCTGCAAGCGCCGCGATCAGCCCACCATGGATCAGTCCGCGCGCGTTGGTGTGCGGCATTGCCAGGCGCAGCCCCACCGTGACGCCTTTCTCGGTCTTCTTCGAATAGAGCGGCTCCCAGGGATCGGTGAGCGGCGCCTTGCGGAAATGCGGCTCGAAGCCGGCGGGGATGTCAGTGGAGGTCATGGCTGTCTCGCGTGTCGTTGGCTGCCGCCATTGAACGCGATGTGGATGACGGTTTCACCGCCTACAAAGTTTTAAACGGGATTTGCGCGAGTGTTTGAAATGGGCGACGCTGTCGCAAAATCTCAAGACTGTCATCACCCGCGAAAGCGGGTGATCCAGTATTCCAGAGGCGGCGCGTCGACACCGAGAGGCCGCGGCGTACTGGATGCCCCGATCAAGCCGGGACATGACACCTATTGTGGGGCGGGCACCGTCTCAAAACGGCAGTCCCACGTAATTCTCCGACAGCGAAGTCATCGCGGCCTTGGACTGCGTGACATAGTCGAGCTCGGCGAGCTGGATGCGGGCGCCGATGGTGCCGGTGTCGGGGAATTTGTGCAGCATCGAGGTCATCCACCACGAGAAGCGCACGGCTTTCCAGACGCGGGCCAGCGCCTTGGTGGAATAGGCGTCGATGCCGGCGCTGGATTTCTCGTCGTAGAACTCGCGCAAGGCGCTCGACAGATAATGCGCGTCGCTGGCGGCGAGATTCAATCCCTTTGCGCCGGTCGGCGGCACGATGTGGGCGGCATCGCCACACAGGAACATTTTGCCGAAGCGCATCGGCTCGGCGACGAAGCTGCGCAAGGGCGCGATGCTCTTCTCGATCGAGGGTCCCGTGACCAGGCTATCGGCCGCCTCCTGATCGAGCCGGCGTCTCAATTCGTCCCAGAAGCGGTCGTCCGGCCATTGATCGACATGATCGTCGAGCGCGCACTGCACATAGTAGCGGCTGCGTTTGGTCGAGCGCATGGTGCACAGCGCAAAGCCGCGGGCGTGGTTGGAGTAGATCAGCTCATGGCTGACCGGCGGCGTGTCCGAGAGGATGCCGAGCCAGCCGAACGGATAGACCCGCTCGAATTCTTCGATGGCCGAAGACGGCACGCTGGCGCGGCTGACGCCGTGGAAGCCATCGCAGCCGGCGATGAAATCGCAATCGAGCGTATGGGTGACGCCGTCCTTGACGTAGGTCACGCGCGGGTGACTGCCGTCGAAATCATGCGGCTGCACGTCCTTGGCCTCATAGACCGAGACGAGACCCGCAGCCTTCCGCGCATTCATCAGGTCGCGCGTGACCTCGGTCTGGCCGTAGATCATCACCGTCTTGCCGGTCGCGCCCTTCATGTCGATGCGGTGACGGCTGCCGGAAAAGGCGAGCTCGATGCCTTCATGCACCAGGCCTTCGGCATGGGCCCGCGCCCCAGCGCCGACCTGATCGAGCAGTGCGACGGTTCCTTCTTCCAGGAGACCTGCGCGAATGCGGCCGAGCACATAGTCCGGGCTCTGCCGCTCCAGGATGACGTTGTCGATGCCGTATGTGTGCAGAAGTTGCCCAAGCAACAATCCGGCCGGCCCGGCCCCGATGATTGCGACTTTTGTCCGCAATACTTGCTCCTCCCGATGCTGTAGGCTTCGTCGCGGCCTGCTTGTGGCGAAGGCCCGCAGACGATAATTATATCATATAACGGTCTGGCAAAAGGGGAGCGGTCGTCGTCCGAGCAGCGACAAACCCATGCAACATGGCTGACGTAGATGGCGCGGCAAGGCGCGCGTCAGTTCCGGCTTGAACGTGCCGGCCGATTAGATAACATGTTAATTAACGAGACCGGGCCATCGAAGCCCGCCGTCGAAAACAGGGAGAGACGCGTGATGAAAAAAGCCTGTCTGGCGTTGCTGCTGGCAGCAAGCGTGAGCCCAGCGCTCGCGCAGGACAAGACCTTCGACCTGAAGGTCTCGCACTGGGTGCCGGCGTCGCACCCGCTGCAGAAATCGCTGGAAGACTGGGTGGCCGCGGTGAACAAGGATTCCGGCGGGACCATTACCGGCAAGGTGTTTCCGGCCCAGCAGCTCGGTAAGGCGTTCGACCATTACGACATGGCGCGCGACGGCATCGCCGACGTCACCTACGTCAATCCCGGCTACCAGCCCGGCCGCTTCCCGATCATCGGCGCCGGCGAATTGCCGTTCCTGATCTCGGACGCCAAGGGCGGCTCGATGGGGCTGGACGCCTGGTATCGCAAATATGCCGAGAAGGAGATGAAGGACGTCAAATACTGCCTCGCCTTCGTCCATTCGCCCTCCTCGTTCCATTCCCGCACCAAGAAGATCGTCAACCCCGAGGACGTGAAGGGCATGAAGATCCGCCCCGCCCACGCCACCATGGCGACCTTCGTGACCTCGCTCGGCGGCACCAACGTGCAGTCCTCGGCGCCCGAGGTCCGCGACATCATCGAGCGCGGCGTCGCCGACGGCGTCACCTTCCCCTGGGGTTCCCTCGTGCTGTTCGGCATCGACAAGGTGACGAAGTACGACATGGAGGCGCCGCTCTACACCACGACCTTCGTGTTCGTGATCAACAAGGACAAGTACAGTGCGATGTCCGACAAGCAGAAGGCCGCGATCGACAAGAACTGCTCGATCGAGATGGCGGGCGCGGTCGGCGAGCACTGGGGCAAGTTCGAGGATGCCGGCATCGACAAGGTGAAGGCGGAATCCGGCCACGAGGTCTACAAGCTGACGGCTGAGCAGACCGCCGCCTGGAAGAAGGCCGCCGAACCGCTGGTCAAGACCTGGGGCGAGGGCGCCAAGAAGGCCGGCGCCGATCCCGACGCGGCGCTGGCGGATCTGAAGGCTTCGCTGAAAAAGTACAACGCGCTCGCGGAGTGAGGCGATGGCAGGCTCTCTCTCCCCCTCTCCCCGTTCTTACGGGAAGAAGGTTGGGGTGAGGGGCTGCTTCCGCAAAGTTGCTGACGGATAGACTCGCGGAGAGTCCCCCTCACCCGGAATTCGCGCTGCGCGCGAATTCGGGGAGAGGCGAAATGCGCAGCGAGACCTGAGCCCAAAATGACGCCACTCGATAGGACCACCCCATGAAGCGCGCCTGGATGGATCGCGTGATCGACTCGATCGAATGGATCGCGGCCGGCTTCGTCGGCCTCGTCGCGCTCGACATCTTCCTGTCGGTGCTGTTGCGCAACACGCTGAACTATTCGATCCCCGACAGCTTCGACATTGGCCGCATGCTGCTCGGCATCCTCATTTTCTGGGGCATCGCGGCGACCTCCTATCGCGGAACCCACATCACGGTCGACCTCGTCTGGGGCAATGTAGGTCCGCGCTACCAGCGCTGGATCGACGTGTTCGCAACACTGGTGCTGCTGTTCGTCGTCACCGTGCAGACCTGGACGCTGTTCGACAAGGTGCGCGGCACCTACAACGACAATGTCCAGACCTTCGACATGCACATGCCGACCTGGCCGTTCTTCGCGGTCGCCTGGATCGGCGACGTCTCCGCCGTGCTGCTGATCGCGATCCGCACCTACCGGCTGATCTTCCACCCCGAAGAGATGCACGACCCCAAGATCAAGGCGACGGAGTAACCATGAGCACCGATGCCGTCGCCGTTATCGGCTTCGTTTCCTTATTTCTCCTGATGCTGCTGCGCGTGCCCGTCGGCATGGCCATGGGCCTCGTCGGCGTCTCCGGCTTCTCCTATCTGGTCGGCGCGACGCCGGCGCTGAAACTGGTCGGCCAGACCTCGATGCGGACCGTGACCGACTACACCTTCGGCGTCATTCCGATGTTCCTGCTGATGGGCTCGTTCGTCTCCCATTCCGGCATGAGCCGCGAGCTGTTCCGCGCCGCCAACGGTTTCGTCGGACATCTGCGCGGCGGGCTCGGCATTGCCACGGTCGGCGCCTGCGGCGGCTTTGCCGCGATCTGCGGCTCGTCCGTTGCGACCGCCGCGACCTTCTCCGCCGTCGCCTACCCGGAGATGCGCCGCTTCGGCTATCCGCAATCGTTTGCCACCGGCGTGATCGCGGCAGGCGGCACGCTGGGCGCGATGCTGCCGCCCTCCACCGTGCTTGCGGTCTACGGCATCATCACCGAGCAGGACATCGGAAAGCTGTTCATCGCCGGCATCATCCCGGGCCTCTTGGCGATGACCATGTACATGATCACGATTTTCCTGATCGGCTATTTCAGGCCCGACTTCCTGCCCAAGGGGAAGGTGACGCCATGGCGCGAGCGCTTTGCCGGGTTGAAGGAGATCTGGGCGCCGGTGCTGCTGTTCGTCTTCGTCATCGGCGGCCTCTATGGCCTGCCGTTCCTGCCGCGCTTCACGCCGACGGAAGCCGGCGGCGTCGGCGCCACCGGCGCCTTCATCATCGGCGTGCTGACCGGCCGGCTCGACCGCGAAAAGGTGCTGGCCTCGCTGCTGCAGGCGACGCGCACTGCGGCCGCGGTGTTCACCGTGCTGATCGGCGCGCTGATCTTCGGCTATTTCCTCACGGTGACTCAGACGCCGCAGAAGGTCACTGAATTCCTCACCGGGCTCGGCCTCGGACCCTACGGCGTGCTGGCGCTGATCATGGTGATGTATCTCGTGCTCGGCTGCCTGATGGACGCCATGGCGATGATCATCCTCACCGTGCCGATCATCTTCCCCGTGATCATGCATCTCGGCTTCGACCCGATCTGGTTCGGCGTCATCATCGTGATGACGGTCGAGCTCGGCCTGATCCATCCGCCGGTCGGCATGAACGTCTTCGTCATCAAAAGCGTGGTGAAGGACGTCTCGTTCTCCACCATCTTCAAGGGCGTGATCCCGTTCGTGGCGACGGATCTCGTGCGCCTCGTGATCCTGATCGCCTTCCCGCTGCTGGCGACCTGGCTGCCGACGCGCATGATGGCGCATTGACGTTTTGAGGCTGGACAGTCGCCACAACGGCGGTGAGCCCCCTCGCCCCGCTTGCGGGAGAGGCGAAGACGCCCGGCGCCTTCTGACATGACAGTTGGAGTGATCGATGACCCCCACTCTCGAGACCAAATACCTATTCACCATCACAGCGCGCATCGGCGACGTCATCACCGCCGGCGAGACCGGCATCGGCGTTCGTCGCATCATCCCGATCATCGGCGGCGAGGTGACGGGCACCATCATCGGGAAGGTGATGCCGTTCGGCGCGGACTTCCAGACAATCCGTCCCAACGAGCTGATCGATCTGGAGGCGAAATACGCCTTCGAGACTGACGATGGCGCAATCGTCTATGTAGAGAACAAGGGCATGCGCTTCGGACCGGTCGAGTTGTTGCAGAAGCTGAAGCACGGCGAGCCGGTCGATCCGAAGCTGATCTACTTCCGCACCGTACCGAAATTCGAGACGGGTCACGAGATGTATCGCTGGCTGATGCAGCACATCTTCGTGGCCTCCGCCGCGCGCCATGCGGACCGCGTGGTGATCGACGTGCATCGGGTGATGTGAGGGAGTCCGTGCGTCCCTTGGACGGCCAACGAAGTTGGCCCGCAGGCATTCAATTTCCTGCAACCGGTAGTGGCAACACCTCAACTGCGCACGGGGGGCGCGGGTACCAGCCGGCGGCTAGCTACCCTGCGCCTCCAAGCATTTCGAGGGAGCGCTGTCTGGCACAACGAGTGAAACGCACCGCGAGAAGGCAGACGTGCGCCCGACGCGTGAAAGTCGGATCGCAATCCGCCTTTGACCCAGGGCTCGGCTGGTTTCAGGATGGTCCGGCGCAAGGTTGCGCAGACCAGGGGAGTGCCACCATGTCCCTCATGGCTTCCAGCGGCTCGAGCCCGCAGCACCGCTTCGATCCTGCCGAAATGGGCGCTATTGCCCACCTCTACCGCGGCGAGGTCTATCGCTCGACCATCTGGCGAACGCGGCTCGACAACACGACCAACTGGGCGATCGTCACGATGGGGATCGCGCTGTCGACGACTTTTGCGACCCCGGGAGCATCGCCACTGCCGATGGTGCTCGTCGGTCTGCTGGTCGCCGTGTTCCTCGCCATGGAGGCGCGGCGCTATCGCTATTTCAACGTTTGGCGGGCTCGCGCGCGCTGGCTGGAGAAGAATTTCTACGCCCCGATGTTCACGGGCGAAGCACACGACGATACCTGGCAGACCATTCTCGCGCGCGACTACACCGCACCCCGTCACCACATCTCGTTCGTCCGCGCCGCAGGACGGCGGCTGCGTCGCAACTATGTTTGGATCCTCGTCATCCAGGCGGTCGCCTATTACGGCAAGATCGCCATCCATCCGACGCCGGCCGCGAACCTGGCGGAATTCGTCGATCGTGCCGCCGTCGGACCGCTTCCCGGCGGGATCGTCCTCATCATGGGCTTTGCCTACGATTTCGGCTGGCTGGCGTTTGCGCTCGGCACGCTGTGGCTCGACCAGCGCGAGCACGGCGCCAAGGGCGACGGAGTGGCGATGGGCTAGCGACGGGGTGTTGCGACCACAGACGCGGCGCGGCCGTCGCCACTGTCCTCGCCCCCTTGGGGCGGGAACCCTGTCCCATATTGACTCCTCCAAAATTCGTTATACAACATAACTATTCTGACAAGGACGCAAATGACACAGGGAAACGCCGAGACCGCGAACGCGGGCGCCTCCGGGCTACTCCGGATCGAGCGGGCAGACCGGGTTCTGACCGTGGGTCTGAACCGGCCCGCCAAGCGCAATGCGCTCAATGACGGCATCATCCTGGAAATCGGCGAGTGTTTCGCGAACCTGCCCGAGGACATCGGCGCGGTCGTCATCCACGGCATCGGCGACCATTTCTCCAGCGGTCTCGACCTGTCCGAATTGACCGAGCATGACGCCACGGGCGGCCTGCTCCATTCCCAGATGTGGCATCGGGTGTTCGACCGCATCCAGTACAGCCGCGTGCCCGTCATCGCGGCGCTCAGGGGCGCCGTGATCGGCGGCGGGCTGGAGCTTGCCTGTGCTGCGCATATCCGCGTCGCCGAGCCCTCGACCTATTTCGCGCTGCCGGAGGGACAGCGCGGCATCTTCGTCGGTGGCGGCGGCTCGGTGCGGCTGCCGCGGCTGATCGGCGTTGCCAGGATGATGGACATGATGCTGACGGGCCGCGTCTATAGCGCGACCGAAGGCGCGTCCTACGGCTTCGCGCAATACCTGACCGAGGCCGGCCACGGGCTCGGCAAGGCGCTGGAGCTCGCGACCAAGGTTGCGTCCAATGCGCCGTTGACGAATTTCGCCGTGCTCCAGGCGCTGCCGATGATCGCCGAGGCCAATCCGCAGACCGGCCTGTTGATGGAGTCGCTGATGGCGACCGTCGCGCAGAGCGATAAAGAGGCAAAGCGCAGGATCCGCGAATTCCTCGAGCACAAGACCGCAAAGGTGAAGCCGAAGTCATGAGCGCGCAGCCGTCCTCTTCCAGCATGGAGCGCGGCGCGAGCACTTTCCCGCTGCGGCCGATCTCGTTCGGCGATCCCGTCGTCAACATCGAGCGGCGTGAAGACGGCACGATCTATCTCAGGCCCAAGCAGCCGCTCGGCGACTATCCGGTCCGCATCACCGATCGCCTGCATCACTGGGCCACGACCACGCCGGACCGCGTCTTCATGGCCGAACGTGAAGGCGGCCGCGGCTGGCGCAAGATCACCTATGCCGAGCTGCTCACCGCGAGCCGGCACATTGCCTCCGCGTTGATCCAGCGCGGCCTGTCGGCGGAGCGGCCGGTCGTGATCCTCTCCGGCAATTCGATCGACCACGCGCTGCTGGCTTTCGGCGCTTTGTACGCAGGCGTTCCGTTCTGCCCGGTGTCGCCGGCCTATTCGCTGGTGTCGAAGGATTACGGCAAGCTATCTTACCTGATGAAGCTGCTGACGCCGGGCCTCGTCTTCGCCGAGGACGCCGACAAGTTCGCCGATGCGCTTGCCGCCAACGTCTCGCTCGGCACCGAGATCGCCGCGTCCTACGGCAGCGTGCCGGGCCGCGACGTCACCCTGCTTGCCGACCTCATGGCCGCGCCGATCCGCGGCGACCTCGACGACGTCCATAGCAGGATCGGCCCCGACACGATCGCAAAATTCCTGCTGACCTCGGGCTCGACGGGCAATCCCAAGGCCGTCATCAACACCCAGCGCATGATCTGCGCCAATCAGGTGATGCTGCGCGAAACGCTCGCCTTCCTCAAGGACGAGCCGCCCGTCATCATCGATTGGCTGCCGTGGAATCACACCTTTGGCGGCAACCACAATATCGGGCTGACGCTCTACAATGGCGGCTCGATGTATCTGGACGCCGGCAAACCGGTGCCCGGCGGCATCGAGGAGACCGTGCGCAATCTCCAGGAGATTTCGCCGACGGTCTATTTCAACGTGCCCAAGGGCTACGAATCGCTGCTGCCCTATTTGCGCGAGGACCAGGGGCTGCGCGCAAAGTTCTTCGACCGGCTGCACGCGATGTTCTTCTCGGGCGCCGCGCTATCGCCGTTCGTCTGGAATAGTCTCGACGAGCTCGCGGTGAAGGAGAAGGGCTATCGCGTGCCGATGCTGACCGGCCTTGGCGCCACCGAGACCGCACCGTTCTTCATGTCGGTCAATCCGCGCACCAGCCGCTCCGGTCATGTCGGACTCCCGGTGTCAGGCAACGAGGCCAAGCTGGTGCCCAACAACGGCAAGCTGGAGGTGCGCGCCAAGGGGCCGAACGTGATGCCGGGGTACTGGCGCCAGCCCGACATCACCGCAAAATCCTTCGACGAGGAAGGATTTTACAAGATGGGCGACGCGCTCAAGCCCGCCGACCCGAATGATCTCAACGCCGGCTTCGACTTCGACGGACGCGTCAGCGAGGATTTCAAGCTGGCGAGCGGCACCTGGGTCAGCGTCGGCCCCTTGCGCGCGCGCTTCGTTGCGGCCTGCGCGCCCTTGGTGCGCGACGTCGTCATCGCGGGCATCAACCGCGACGAGATCTGCGCGCTGGTCGTGCTCGATCTCGACGGCTGCCGCCTGATCAACCCGACGCTGCCGGCCGACGATCTGGTCGTCGCGACGCGCGACCGGCTGGTTCGCGAGGCTTTCCGCGAGCGCCTGACCGGTTTCCTCAGCCAGGCCACGGGCTCTTCGACCCGGATCACGCGCGCGATCCTGATGGACACGCCGCTGTCGATCGACAAGGGCGAGGTCACCGACAAGGGCTCGATCAACCAGCGCGCCGTGCTGGAACATCGCACCGCATTGATCGACGAGCTCTACGCTGCCAATCCGTCGGACCGTGTGATATCGGTCGCTTGAGAAATCATCGCCAAAGGAGAACGCCATGTTGTTGAAGGATCAGGCAGCCATCGTCACCGGCGGCGCATCAGGGCTTGGCGCGGCCACCGCGCGAAAGCTGGCGGCGCAGGGCGCCAAGGTCGCGGTGTGCGATCTCAATACGAAGCTTGCCGAAACGGTTGCGGCCGAGATCAAGGGCGTGGCCGTGACCTGCGACGTCTCCGATGCCGCGTCCGCTGAAGCCGCGATCGCGCAGGCGACGAAGGCCCACGGCCCGGCGCGCGTGCTGGTCAACTGCGCTGGCATCGGCGTGGCAAAACGCGTCGTTGGCCGTGACGGTCCGATGGCGCTTTCAGACTTCGACAAGGTGATCAAGGTCAATCTGATCGGCACCTTCAACATGCTGCGCCTCGCCGCGGCCGAGATGTCCAAGCTGGAGCCGCAGGCGAGCGGCGAGCGCGGCGTCATCATCAACACCGCCTCCGTGGCGGCCTATGACGGCCAGATCGGCCAGTCCGCCTATTCGGCGTCCAAGGGCGGCATCGTCGGCATGACGCTGCCGATCGCGCGCGAGCTCGCGCAGTTCGGCATTCGCGTGCTGACGATTGCGCCCGGCCTGTTCCTGACGCCGCTGCTCGCCAACCTGCCGCAGGAAGCCCAGGACTCGCTCGCTGCCGCGATCCCCTTCCCGCGCCGGCTCGGCAATGCCGACGAGTTCGCCGCACTCGCCCTGCACATGGTCGAGAATGCCTATCTGAACGGCGAAGTGGTGCGCCTCGACGGCTCGCTGCGCATGGCGCCGAAGTAAATTCGTGACGTAAGGCACCGCCATGTTCGTGAACCGGCGCGAGGTCCAGATCCAGTGGGGTGATTGCGACCCTGCCAACATCGTCTATTACCCGCGCTATTTCGCGATGTTCGACGATTCGACCTCGACCCTGTTCGAGGTCGCCGGCTTCTCCAAGCAGGACCTGGTCCGCAAGTACGGCCTGGTGGGCATTCCCATGGTCGACACGCGGGCCAAGTTCTACATCCCCTCGACCTATGGCGATTGGATCACCATCGAAACCAGAATCGAGAGCATCAAGCGCTCGAGCTTCGAGGTGAAGCACGACGTCTACAAGGGCGAGGCGCTGGCGATCGAGGGGTTCGAGACCCGCGTCCTGGTCGGCCGCGATCCTGCCAACCCCGACAAGCTGAAATCGGCACCGTTTCCGCCGGAGATGGTCGCCAAATTCACGGGACGCTAAATCGCCGCATCACCAAAAGAGGGGGCTGAATTGGCCCCCGATTTCTGCTTTCAAAGAACGACGTCAAGGGAGGAATAGATGAAACGCTTTTATTTGACCGCTGCCATCACCGCGGCCGCACTGGCGCTGCCGGCACTGCCTGCGCTGGCCCAGACCAGCGAAATCACCATCGGCATCACCACCACCACGACCGGACCGGGCGCGGCGCTTGGCATTCCCGAGCGCAACGCGCTGGAATTCGTGCCCAAGGAGATCGGCGGCGTGCCGCTGAAGGTGATCGTGCTCGACGACGGCGGCGATCCCACCACCGCGACCACCAACGCCCGGCGCTTCGTGACCGAATCCAAGGCCGACATCATCATGGGCTCGGCGCTGACGCCGCCGACGATCGCGGTCTCCAACGTCGCCAACGAAGCCGGCATCCCGCACTTTGGTCTGGCACCCTTCCCGATCACGCCGGAGCGCATGAAGTGGTCGGTGGCAATGCCGCAGCCGATTCCGATCGTGGGCAAGGTTCTGTACGACCACATGAAAGCCAAGGGTGTGAAGACGCTCGGCTATATCGGCTATTCGGACTCCTACGGCGACCTCTGGTTCAACGACCTCAAGGCGCAGGCGGTGCCGATGGGCATGACCATCGTCGACGAGGAGCGCTTCGCCCGTCCTGACACTTCGGTGACCGGACAGGTGCTAAAGCTCGTCGCGGCCAATCCCGACGCCATCCTGGTCGGCGCCTCCGGCACCGCCGCCGCGCTGCCGCAGACCGAGCTGCGCGAGCGCGGCTATCAGGGCCTGATCTACCAGACCCATGGCGCGGCCAGCATGGACTTCATCCGCATCGCCGGCAAAGCGGCCGAGGGCGTGCTGATGGCCTCGGGCCCTGTGATGGACCCCGAAGACCAGCCGGACGAAGCTGCCACCAAGAAGCCGGGCCTCGCGCTCAACTCGGCCTATGAAGCCAAGTACGGTCCGAACAGCCGCAGCCAGTTCGCCGGCCATTCCTACGATGCATTCGAGATCCTGAAGCGCGTGATCCCCACCGCGCTGAAAACCGCAAAACCCGGAACGCCGGAATTCCGCGAAGCGATTCGCCAGGCACTGCTGTCCGAGAAGGAGCTTGCAGCGAGTCAAGGCGTCTACAACTTCACCGAAAAGGACCGCTACGGCCTCGACGAGCGCTCGCGCATCCTGCTGACGGTGAAGAACGGCAAGTACTCGCTGGTGAAGTAGGCAGAGCGACAGTTTGAGACGACGAGAGCCGGCCCATTGGGCCGGCTCTTTTGTTTTTCTTCGGGATCAAATTGCCACCTGGGTCGTCATGCCCGGGCTTGTCCCGGCCATGACGATGTGGGGAGTTCAGCGCTTCACGAATAACCGACTTGCAAGCGCTAAGCCGCCTGCCGCAGCGGGGTCCAGGCGAACTCCGGATAGTAATCGTCCATCATGCGGTCGACATACGCCGTGAGGTTTGGAAATCCCTCGGCCCGCTGCCGCAGTCCAGATTCGAAGAATGGCGTCAAGATCCCGGCGAGTGCGCCGAAGGCGGTGGCGTCGACGCCGCAGGGCTTGTTGCCCATCAGATACGCCTTGTCGCCGAGCTGCACCGACAGCGCGAACAGCGAGCGCACGGCGAGATCGACGTCATCATCGGGCGCATGGCGGCCGAGGCCGGAGAGCAGATAGTTCTCGGCGACGCGGAACTGTGCGTCCTCGCGGAGTTTTTCGCGGCTGTGCTCCGGCGCACCGTCGAAGAAATGCGCAGGGCCCTTGGCGAAGTTGACCGGATCCACCCAGCGGGCGCCGACCAGCGCCCAGTAGACGTGATGCTCGATCATGCGCTCGAACGCCCAAGCCTGCGCACGCTCCTGCAACGAGAGGCCGGCATCGAAATCGAAGCCGTAGCGGCGCTCGATGTGGGCGCGGATGAAGGTGGAATCGGCCACCGCCTCGCCGCCGTCGTCGATGAAAGGCAGCTGCCCCTTGGGCGAAGCCGGCGGCATTGCCCGCTCCTTCCGGTATGGCAGCCCCGCCATCTTGAGCTGCACCTCCGTCTTGGTGACGAAGGGGCTGATTTCCGGCAGGCCGAAGCCAGCGCCAAAGCCGTAAAGCGTGATCATGCGAGCTCTCCTGAACCTGTCGAACGAGAAGGAACCTAGCGGTCTGCTGCTGCCACCATGGTGGCAGCAGCCGTGATATCTTCTGCAAAGCGGGCCCCTCGCCAGGCGAGCCCCATGAAATGGCGGACCAGCGCATCCGCGGCATGAACCAGCGAACGCGTCACGGCGGTCGCGAGCGCAAGGCGGAGGTCGACAATGGTGAAATCGAGCGAAACGAGGCGGCTGAATGCCCAAGCCTGCCACGCCTGCACCTGGAAAGGCTGGCTCCGCCACAACGGGCCGGCCGGGCCGAAATGGGTTGGAATGATCATGGACAAATCCTCTTCAGTCGATGTGTTGCCCCGGTATAGAACTCACCTGCTGCCAACATTCTGTCAGCAGCCGCACGCCGCCTTCTGAGAAAGACCACCGAGAAAAAGCAGCGATAAGAGACCTGTCATGAGACGCGCCGACCGGCTGTTTCAAATCATCCAGGTGCTGAGGCGCACGCGTAAGCCGCTGACGGCGGACGCGATCGCAGCCGAGCTCGAGACCTCGAAGCGCACCATTTATCGCGACATCGCAACCCTGATCGGCCAGCGCGTGCCGATCCGCGGCGAGGCCGGGATGGGTTACATCCTGGAAAAGGGTTTTGACCTCCCGCCGCTCATGCTGACACCCGACGAGATCGAGGCGGCGGTGCTGGGTGCGCAATGGGTCGCAGGCCACGCCGACTCCGCTCTGGCGCGCGCGGCCGAAGACTTGATGGCCAAGATCGCCGACACCGTGCCTGAGCGCCTGCGGCCCTTCGTGCTGGAGCCGGCGAGCCGGGCGCGGCCGAGCTGGAACAGGGAGCCGGACCGCCTGGACATGGCGCGCACCCGCACTCATATCCACGAAGGCAAGAAGATCATGCTGCGCTATCGCGACGAGCAAGGCCGCCCCAGCGAGCGCGTGATCTGGCCGATTTCGGTCGGCTATCTCGAAGCGGTGCGGCTGCTGGCAGCCTGGTGCGAGCTGCGCGGCGACTTCCGCAGCTTCCGCACCGATCGCGTGGTCGAGGCGACCTATCTCGACGAGAAATATCCGGAGCGGCGCGACGTGCTGCGCGCAAGATGGCGGCAGAGCCTGGTCTGGGGTCCGCCAAAGGATACGTGAGGACGATGGAAGAGATCGACCTGTCGAGCTGTTGCCAGGGTTGCGGCGCCTGCTGCAGCTATTCGGAGAACTGGCCGCGCTTCTCGATCGAGAGCGACGAGGAGCTTGCCGCGATTCCCGACGCGCTGGTCAACGCGCGCCAGTCCGGCATGCGCTGCGAGGGTGATCGCTGCGCGGCCTTGCAGGGGGAAATCGGAAAAGCGACGGCCTGCGGCATCTATGAAGTGCGGCCGGACGTGTGCCGCACCTGCATGCCGGGCGATGCCGAATGCGCGATGGCGCGGCGGAAGTTCGGGTTGCCGATGATAGAGGCCGTTTAGGCCGGAACGGCTTCGCTGATCTCGTCGTCGAGCTCGTCATCGAGCGGTGCGAGCACCGAGAGCGGTTTGGTCGACAGCGTGATCGGCTTGCGCCCGCCCGACAGCGACGATGAGGATTTCGCCGTGCCTTCGCGCGACAGCGTGTAGAGCGTCGAGCCGACGCGGCCGCCGTTCTCGATCAGGTCGCGCTCGCTGCAGCTTGCTGCGATCGCGACCGCCAGCGAGTGCAGATGGCTGCGGCGGTAGCAGAACAGCGCCAGCCTGGCGCGAACATCAGGGGAAACACTCTCAACCAGCCTCGGCAGGCCACTCTCGCTGGCGCGATACATCTCGCCAAGGAGCTCGTCGCGGACCGGGCAGAAATCGCCTTCAAAGGTGTCGCGGCTTGAAAACATTGCAGTTCTCCCTCGTGTGCGGAAGATGCAGCGCAATTCTCTAACGAAAGGTTAACCACGCCGGGCGGCAGTCGTCCGGGGTAGTTTCGCGTGACCCGCGAATCAGGAGGGCGGGCTTTGCTGATTGCCGTCATTCCGGGGATCGCGAAGCGAGAACCCGGAATCTCGAGATTCTCTCAGGAGCGCAATTGCGCTCCATCGTTCGGTCCTGCGGACCGCCCCCGGAATGACTGCGCAGCCCTCAGTTCGCCGCCATGAAGATGGAGAGGCCGAAGCCGGTCAGGTGATGCAGCGCCTGGTCGATGCCGATCAGGGTCCAGAACCAGGGATGCGCGAGGTCGACGCCGAAATTGGCGGAGACGAATCCCTTGGCGCGGTCGATCGTGATGTGGATCGCGAAATCAATGAAGGCCACGAACCAGAATTTTGGCGCCACGATCACGATCAGGGGCAGCGCAACGGCAAGGTGGACCAGGCAGTGCACCAGAAGCGGCAGGGCCCAGCCATGCTTCTGGTCCTTGCCGTGCGCCATCCAGGCGGTTTGGAGAACGAAATCGGCAATGATGTGCTTGAAGGTGAGCAGCAACATCCAGCCAATGAGCGCTTCAACCGGAATCGCCGATAACATGGTTGGAAACGACAAGCTGACGCCCTCATTGACGTGACGAGAAGAATTGGAGCGTTCAGCGCGACTTCTTCTTGGACCGGTCAAATCGCCGGGACGCGTGATTTATGACATCTCCCACGGCGGAATGCAGCCGGGTGGAACCGGAAAATCGCCAACTGTGGCTAACTGGTGATAGGATGACCAATAGCCGCGGCCACATCGGGTAAGGTTACCCTCCGGCTCGAAATTTGCATTCCGCTAGCCCGGCGCTATCATCGCCGCTAGAGAATATCGTTCTTTTTTTCAGGCGTTTACGAATTACGGGGCGTCCGCCCATGAGCGCACTACCCGCCATCAAAGAGTAAGGCCAGAGTGCTGCCATGGGTACTGGAGGCCCCACCGCATCGCCGACCGTGCCTCCGCCCCGGCGCACCAAGGTGATCAAGACCAACCAGCAGCAGGTTTTCCTCTACGTCGTGCTGACCCTGCTGCTGTCGCTTGCCACCGTCTGGGCCGGCCGCACGCTGGTGCACAATTCGGAAACGCTCACCTTTGCCGTCGGTGGACCCAACAGCGACGAGGCACTGTTCGCGGCCAAGCTCGCTGCTCTCCTGAAGAACAACGCCTCGCGCTTCCGGATCAAGATCGTCAACAACGCCGACAACGCCAAGGCGGTCGTCCAGTTCGACCGCAGGCAGGCCGACCTCGCCGTGCTGCGCACAGATGCCAGGGTACCGCTGCGGGCGCGCACACTCGCGATCCTCGAGCACGACCTCGTGCTCCTGCTCGGTCCCGGCAACAAGAAGTTCAAGTCGCTCGCCGAGCTGAAGAAGAAGAAGGTCGCGGTCGTCGCCGAGAACGAAGCCTCGCTTGCCTTCGTCCGCAGCATCCTCGACGTTCCCGAGGGCCCTGACGCTGCGAAGATCCAGATGGCGCCGCAGGGCACAACACTCGACAAGCTGTTTGCGCCGTCAAACGGCTTCGGCGCAGTGGTCGCCATCGTCCACGCTTCGAAGGCGGTGCGGGACAAGTCCTATGAGCAAGCCGCCAAACGCGGCGGCTTCACGCTGAACGCGATCGACGAGGCCAAGGCGCTGGCACGCAAATTCCCGGGTATTTCCGACGAGACGCTGACAGCGGGCACATTGTCGACCTCGCCGCAAATTCCCGACGACGATCTCGACACGATCGGGCTCGAATGGCTGCTGGTCGCACAATCCAGGATGTCCCCGACCACCGCCGGCGAGCTCGCACGCACCATTTACGAGAACAAGTCCGCACTCGGACTCGACAACGGCTTTGCCACCAGGATAGAGCCAGCCTCCGTCGAGAAGGACGCCTTCGTGATCGCGCATCGGGGCGCCGCCGACTACATCAACGACGACACCAAGTCGTTCATGGATAAGTACAGCGACATGATGTATCTGGGCGCCGCCGCGCTCAGCGTCATCGGCTCGATCTTCGCGGCGATCTACGCCAAGATCACCCGCATCGCACCGGAGAAGGCCAGCGAGCTCTCGACTGCGATTCTCGATATCGGCGAGCGGATCGAGCACGCCCACTCGCTGGATCAGCTCGAATGTCTCCAAGACGAGCTGGAGGCCATCTTGCGCGGCGCCGTGATCGGCCTCAGAGACGGCACGATCAGTACCGACGGGCTCGACACCTTCAAGCTCGGCTACGAATTCGTCCGCGACGAAATCGGCATGCGCCGCGACTATCTGAAACGTCATGCCAGCGAAGCTGAAAGGACCGCGCGCGATGCCGGCCCGGCCCCGCTGGACGACAGCAATGTCGTGGTGGTGAAGACCGCCCAGAGCGCCTGATCCACCGGGCTGGGCCCAACCCACCACCCTCATGTCCCGGACAAGCTGCAATGCCGAAGGCGTTGCGGCGCCGAGCCGGGACCCAGGAACCCACCACACCATGCGCTGCCATCATTACGTGCTGCGCCGCGCCCGGGGCACGGCACTGAGGCTATGATGTCCCGCCTGATCGTGAGCCGGCGGTCTGGAACCCTGCCCATCCGCAACCGTTGGCTTCCAGTTACAACCGGAGAACGCGGCATGCGTGCACTCCTGATCACCCTCCTTCTGGCAATGCTTGCGGCGGCCGGCTACTTCGCCTATTCCGCGATGGCGGTCGAAGGTGAGCCGATCCCGACTGAAGGTTATGTGGCGCTGGCGCTGGGTGCGGGGTTTTCCGTCATCGTCGGCGTCGGGCTGATGGTACTGCTGTTCTTCAGCAGCCGTCGCGGCTACGACGAGCCGCCACACTTCAGATAGCCACTCCGCCAGCGATGGCGGCACGGACCGGCAAGGCCCGGCGCAGCGGCGCCGGCAAAACGGCCTGCGCCATCGTTGACGGCCTCCGCCCGGGCGGGCACTTTGGTGTCGACGTCCCAACCGGGGCCTCGAGACTTGCCCCGAGACCGAATAGCCTTCCCGCATGTCCAAGCCGCTGATCTCCGCTCTGGCCCAGTTCACGGCCGCCACGGCCGGCCGCAACATGACCAAGGCGGCTTATGTCGCGGTGATCGTCGGCGTGCTCAGCATGGTGTTGCTGACGGACAGCCGGGCCAAAGAGGCGCGCGGCTGGGTCGACGCCCTGCTCTGGACCTGCCTCGCCTATTTCGTGTTCGAATGGCTGGTGCGGCTGCGCCACATGGCGCGGCAGGGGCGTCTTTCGCTCTATGTGTCCTCCTCCGCCGGCATCGTCGACGCGATCGGGGCGCTGGCCGTGCCGGTCGCGCTTCTCCTCGGCGTTGAGCCGAAGACGGCCTGGCTGCTCAGCGTGCTCTGGGTGCTGAAGGTGGTGCCGGGCATTCCCGGCCTGCGGCAGCTGCGCCGCGTGCTGGTGCTGGAATCGGGGCCGCTGCTCAGCGTGCTCGTGATCTTCCTGATGGTGGTCTTCCTCGCTTCCGTCGCCGAATATTTCCTGGAGCGCGACGTGCAGCCGCAGACCTTCGGCAGCGTACCGGCCGCGCTGTGGTGGGCGGTGGTGACCCTGACGACGACCGGCTATGGCGACGTCGTGCCGGTCACGCCGCTAGGGCGCTTGGTGGCGGCCCTGGTGATGATCTCCGGGCTCGGCGTGTTCGGCCTCTGGACCGGTATTTTGGCGACCGGATTCGCCGCGGAGACGCGGCGCGACAATTTCCTCAAGACCTGGGAGTCCGTCAGCAAGGTACCGTTCTTCGCGACCCTGGGACCCGCGGCCATCGCCGACGTCACCCATATGCTGCGCACCATCGAGCTGCCGGCGCGCACCACGGTCATCCGCAAAGGTGCGCAAGGCGACTGCATGTATTTTATCGCCGCCGGCGAGGTCGAGGTCGATCTGCCCGGCAAGAAGGTGCAGCTCGGCGAAGGCGACTTCTTCGGCGAGATGGCGCTGCTCGGCAACAACAAGCGCGGCGCGAACGTCTCGACCACGAAAGTGTCGCGGCTTCTGGTGCTCGACCTCGTCGATTTCCGCGTGCTGATGGCGCGGCATCCCGATCTCGCCGAAACTATCGACGCGGAAGCAAAACGGCGTGCGCTCGAGAACAAGTAAGGAGACAAGAATGTCGGACACAGCCGAGGCGGCATCCAGCCCCCTGCTCGAGATCACCGGCGCCCGCGCCACCATCCGCCTCAACCGGCCGAAGCATCTCAACCGGCTCCAGGCGGAGGATCTCGGCGAATTGACGAGACTGTTCGACCGGGTCGAGGCCGATCGCGACATTCGCGTGCTGGTGCTGACCGGCACCGGACGCGCCTTCTCCGCGGGCTACGATCTCAATTCGGTGGCAGAACGCGCTGTCAGCGCCAGCGAGCAGCAGAGCGCGGGCTCGGCCTTCGAGGTGGTCGTCAACCGGCTCGAGGATCTCGGCGTGCCGACGATCTGCCGGCTCAATGGTGGCGTCTATGGCGGCTCGACCGACCTCGCGCTCGCCTGCGATTTCCGCATTGGCGTCGATACCGCGGAAATGTTCATGCCGGCGGCGCGGCTTGGGCTGCACTATTACCCGAGCGGTATCAAACGCTACGTGACCCGCCTCGGCGTGGACAATGCGAAGAAGCTGTTCCTGACCGCACAAAAGATCAGCGCCCCGGAGATGCTGCGCATCGGCTATCTCACCGCGATGGTGCCGGTGGAATTCCTGGATGAGGAGGTCGACAAGCTCGCTGGCCTCCTCGCCGGCAACGCGCCGCAGGCGATGCGCGGCATGAAGCGCGCGATCAACGAGTTCGCCCGCGGTGAGCTCGATGAGGAAGCCGCCGACCAGCGCCATCGCGACAGCATGCGCGGCGAGGAGATCAAGGAAGGCATCAAGGCGTTCGCCGAAAAGAGAGCACCGCGGTTTTGAACTCTCATCCACCCGCCGCAGCGGCATGCTGCGCCGCCATCTCGGCGTCGGCGGCGGTGACGCGCTGGAACGCCGGCCGCGCGGTCATGCGCTCGGCATATCTTACGAAGACGTCCTTCTTCGGGACGATGCCGAACATCATGGTCCAACTGAAGGCGACGCCCCACAAGATATCGGCCGCCGTCATGCGCTCGCCGAGCAGATAGGGTCCTTTCGCCAGCTGGGCCTCGAGCGCACCCAGCATGGTGTCGTAATCGGCATAGGGCGATTGCGTGATCGGCGCCGGCTCGCGCTGCATGAACTTGTCGATCAGCGCCGGCTCGAACGAAGAGCCGTAATACGCGATCCAGCGCAGATAAGGGCCGCGCAGCGGATCGTTCAGGGCGGGCGTGAGGCCGGCCTGCGGAAACAGGTCGGCGAGATAGATGGTGATGGCGACCTGCTCCGTCACCAGCGCCTCGCCGTGGCGGATCGCCGGCACCTTGCCGAGCGGATTGATGGCGAGATAGGCGGGCTTGCGCTGCTCGCCGGCCTTCATGTTGAGAATATGGAGATCGTAAGGTGCTCCCAGCTCCTCCAGCAGCACCCGCGTGCCGGTGGCGCGCGTCTGCGGCGAATAGAACAGGGTGACGCGGATCGGATCGGTCATGGCAGTCTCCATCTGGCCGGCTGGCGATGGGCTGCTTCTAGCGAACCATACCTGACATCCTCTGTCAGGTATGGTTTAAGGCATCATGCGCGCGAACCGGATGCTGTCGATCCTCACCACACTCCAGGCCAGGGGGCGGGTCACCGCGCCCGAGCTCGCCGAGGCCTGCGAGGTGTCGGTGCGCACGATCTATCGCGACATCGACGCGCTCGCCGCGTCCGGCGTTCCCGCTTACGCCGACCGCGGCGCGGAAGGCGGCTATCGCCTGCTCGACGGCTATCGCGTGCGGCTGAACGGGCTGTCGCAGAGCGAGGCCGGCGCGCTGTTCCTGGCGGGATTGCCCGGCCCGGCCGCAGCGCTCGGGCTGGACGCGGCGATGATCGCCGCGCAGAACAAGCTGATGGCGGCGCTGCCTGCGAATCTGCGCGAGGACGCCGGGCGGATGCAGGAGCGCTTTCACCTCGACGCGCCGGGCTGGTTCGGCGAGGCGGAAGATCCAAAGCACCTGCGCAGCATCGCCGGCGCCGTCCTGCGCGGCACGCTGATCAAGATCCGCTACCAGAGCTGGCGCGCGGAGAGGCAGCGCCGCGTCGCCCCGCTCGGCCTCGTGCTGAAAGGCGGCAGCTGGTACCTCGCCGGGCAAGTCGACGGCGGCGTGCGAACCTATCGCGTCGCACGCGTGCTCGACTGCACGGCGCTCGACGACCGCTTCGACCGCCCCACCGATTTCGATCTCGCTGCTTACTGGCACGCTGCGACACTTCGTCTCGAAGCCGAGATGCATCCCAATGTCGCGATCGTCCGGCTGTCGCGCTCGACGCGCTGAGCCAGCCCTACGTCAAGGCACGCACGCAGCTCGATGAGACGGCCGACGCAGACGGCTGGCGCATTGCGCGACTGCCGGTCGGCAAGACGTCGTGGCACGCCGCAGCCGAATTGCTGCGGCTCGGGCCCGAGGCCGAGGTGCTGGAACCCGCCGATCTCCGCGACAAGATGGCCGAGCTGACACAGGCGATGGCTGTGCGCTATCGCGCGGTACGAAGAGCCTGACAGCGGCACATTTGCCGCAGCCGACGAAACAATCCTGAAACACGATTCTTCCCTCGCGCCATGAACGAGTTCGCGGCTCGTGCCGACGCAGACGCAGGGACACAACAACGGCCTCGCGCCAAACTGGAGAATGAAGATGTTTCGTAAGTTCGCTCTTGGTCTGATCGCTGCCGGCTCGCTAGGCGCTGCCGCTCTCGCGCCCACCGCCGCTTCGGCTCACGGCTTCCATCACTGGGGTCATGGCTGGGGCCCGGGCTGGGGCTATGGCGGCATCTACGTCAACACCGGCGTCAGCAACTGCTACCAGGAGCGCGTCGTCCGGACCCGCCACGGCCTGCGCGTGCGCGTCGTGAATGTCTGCGCCTACGGGATCTACTGATAACTCGCGTTCATGACAAAGCTCCGGTCGCATTGCGGCCGGAGTTTTGCGTTCGTTCAAGCGATTTTGGTGTCAGCCGGCCTGCCGCTGCCGGCGAAACCACGCCCAGGTCTCGCGCGTCGTCCTGATGTAGCCGCGCCCGCGATGGACGATCTCGCCGTCGACGATCTCGTTCAATTTCGGTAATGCGTGAAAGGGAATCGAGGGATAGGCGTGATGCTCGACATGATAGGGCATGTTCCACGCGAACCATTTGACGATAGCAGCGGTATAGGTGGTGCGGGTGTTCTGGAAGGCGCTGCGGGTACGATCGCAACCGGTGTGCTCGGCCAGGAGATAGGGCCGCAGGAAGAATTGCCCGATGACCAGCGGAACGACCCAGACCATGAGCAGCAGCGCGGAGGAGAACCACAGCGAGAGCGCGAGCAGCAGAACATAGAAGGCGGCATAGACGCGCGCTTCGGTCACGATAATGGCGCGCTTGTTCTCGGGGATCCAGGGCACCGTGACCTTGCCGGTGACGGCATGGCCGAGCATCAGCCGGAGGCGGCCCGCAACCTGGAGCAAGCCGCTATAGGCGATCACGATCTGGGTGTCGGATTTCGGCTTCACGCCGACGATCAGCTCCGGGTCCCTCTCGGGATCCTGGGTGTAGCGATGATGGTCCCAGTGGAACAAGCAGTAATATTCGTAAGGTTGCCCGATGATGAAGGCCGAGAGATAGCCGACCGTGAGATTGAGGCCGCGGCTCTTGAACGCGGTCTTGTGCGCGGTCTCGTGCACCGCCATGAACAGGAAGGCGACGAAATAGCCCTGTATTACCATCAGCGGCAGCGCCCAAAGGACGCCATAGCTCGAGCTGACTTTCCAGATCAACGACCCGACCAGAATGACCACGCCGTAATGGCAAAGGCTGCGCACCGCGCCCTGGAAATTGGAGCGGGCCGACAGTTCGCGCAGCATCGCCGGGCTCAGCGGCTTCAGGCGATGGCCGGACTCGGAAACGGTTGCGTCAGTCATGATCGGGTGCCTGTCTTACTTGCGGAGGAGCCCGGCGATCTCGGCCTTGATGAAGGCCTGGTCGCGGGGATTGTTGACGGGATTGCCGGCGCGATGGCCGTGCAGCGATGGGATCGGATGCAGCACGGCTGACTTTGCATTGATCAGCTTGCCGAGTTCGTCCTCGTTGTCGCGGACGTCGAAATAGCGATCGGTCGCGCCCGGCATCAGCAGCATATGCGCCTTGATCGCGGCGAGCGCGCGATCGAGATCGCCGCCGAAGGCCGAGCACCGGCTGATGTCGCCGCGCTGCCAGATGCCGATCTGCGCCAGGAGATCGTTGGCATCGCGCCGCGCGAAAGTCGCATCCCAGGCGCGGACGAGATAGTCCTCGAGCGAGGTGAAGCCGGCCTCGCGCCAGAGCTCGTCGCGATAGAAGCCGTGCGACATCGCCCAGCCGGCATAGACGCGTCCCATGGCGCGATAGCCGGCGACGGGCCTTTCGACGAACCGGCCGTCCCGGAAAGCGGGATCGCCGGTCAAGGCGGCCTTCACGCTTTCCAGGAAGACGTAGTTGTAGGGCGCGCAACGCGCGCTGCCGCAGACGACCGCGGCACGCGCGACCATATCAGGATGCAGTGCCGCCCAGTGATAGGCCTGCATGCCGCCCATCGACCAGCCATACACCAGCGCGAGCTTTGTGATGCCGAAGCGCTCGGCGAGAAGGCGATGCTGAACGGCGATGGCGTCGTGATAGCTGAGTTCGGGGAACGGCGCGGCGGAGTTCGACGGCGAGGATGACAGGCCGTTGCCGAACAGATTCGGGATGACGATGAAATAGCGCGAGGGATCGAGCACGCCGTCAGGCCCGATCAGCCACTCGGTGTCGAAGTGCTGCGCGCTGAACGAGGTCGGATAGAGGATGACGTTGTCTCTGGCCGGGCTGAGCGTTCCGTAGGTCTTGTAGGCGAGCTTCAGCTTCGGAAAGACGACGCCGGATTGGAGCACGACGTCGCCGGCCTCGAAGATCTCATAATCGCGCTCAGCCATTGTGCGTCCCACTCTCGCTCGCGGCCCCCACGACGCGACGCGGCAGCGGCGATGCATCGATCATGCCAGCAGCAGACGCGCCATTGCGTCACACTTAATAACTGTACTTGTAGTACATTTATTATGGACCGGCAAGACAAATCCGATCGGGCGCCGGGTCTCAGGCGATGGCCGCGATATATCGCGCCACCGATGCCGCGAACGCGGCCTTGGCAGCGCTGGCGATGTTGCGTCCCCACCAGGCGCCATAGATGCGATCGAAGGCGAGCGGCTCGACGGCAGCAGCGATCCGCCGCACCGCGGCTGCGTTGAGCGGCATGTAGTTTGGATAGGAGTACATGAAGCTGACGAAGCGGCGGTCCATCGTCACCTGCGCGATGTCCCCGGTGAGCAGAGCGCCCGCGCCGTCCGTACCGCGTGCCCAGTGCAGCATGGTGGCGCCGGCGAAATGGCCGCCGGTGCGCAGCAGCAGCACGTCATCGGAGATGCGATGCTGATCGCCGGTCCAGTGCACGATCGACGGATGTGGACGCGTCACCCATTGGCCATCGTCCGCGTGCAGATAGACCGGCACGCCGCCGAAGGCATCGCTCCAGTCGGCGAGCGCACCATAATAATGCGGATGCGAGATCGCGATCGCTTTCAACCCGCCGAGCGAGCGGACGTGAGCGATCGCCTCCGGCGTCGCCAGCGGCACGCAGTCCCACATCATGCATCCATCCGCCTGCGGCACCAGCAGCGCGCGCTGGCCGATGGCGAAACTCGGCTCGAGGGCGAGACCGGTGAGGCCGAGATCGTCGCGCCAGACGACGCGGTGACGTTCGGCCACCGTCTCGCGCGTCATGAAGGTCTGCCCCTTCCAGTTCACATACTGCCGTTCGTCCTCGCAGATCGGACAGGATGCGGGCGGATGTCCGCTATCCGGAAATTGCGCGCCGCAGGTTTCGCAGGTCCAGAGTGGCATGGCCGTAGTCCTATTGAGACCGTCGCAAGTATGACATGACGTCGCGGGGCCGCGATCGCAAGGGCGATCGGAACCAACGTGATGAGCGCAGGTTAGGTTCTGGTCCGCCCGGGCACCTATGAGCCCGCAGTCTCCGCCTCATGCGAGATCCCAGTCGATCGGCAACATTGCGTTGAGCGTCTCGATGACATCGCGCCCTTCACCGTCTCGTATCTGGCCCCTGTTCGCGCTCAACTTCTTCATGGCCGACATGCAGTCCGGCATCGGACCGTTCGTCGGCGTCTTCCTGCAGGAGCGCGGCTGGGCCAGCGGGTTGATCGGCACCGCAATGACGATCGGCAACGTTGCGGGCATGCTGATCACGACTCCGATCGGGGGCTTCATCGATTCCAGCCGCAACAAGCGCATGTGGGTCGTCATCCCCGGCATCTGCGTGGTCCTTGCCTCCGCGATCATCCTGATCTCGCAAAACTTCTGGGCCGTCACCTTTTCCCAGGTCGCGCAATCCCTGGCGAGTGCGGCGATCGTGCCGGCGGTGACGGGTATCACGCTCGGCATCGCCAAGCAGAAGGGCTTCAACGCGCTCAACGGCCGCAACCAGGCGTACAACCACGCCGGCAACATGGTCGGCGCCGCATTGTCGGGCTATCTCGGCTACAAGTTCGGGTATGTCGCCGTGTTCCTGCTGGCCGCCATATTCGGCGCCATCGCGATCGCCTGCGTGCTGATGATTCCAGCCCAGGCGATCGATGATCGCGCCGCGCGCGGCAGCAAGGAGGACGATTCCAAAGCTCCGCCGGATGCGCTCACGATGCTGCTCAAGCACAAGCCGCTGCTCGTGCTGGCGCTGACACTCGCGCTGTTCCATCTCGGCAACGCCGCCATCGTGCCGCTCTATGGACTTGCGGCCGTGGCCGACGGCCAGGCCAACGGCCCGAGCTTCGTCGCAACCACCATCGTGATCGCACAGGGCATGATGATCGTGACCTCGCTGATCGCGATGAAGGCGGCGAGCAAGCGCAATTACTGGCCGGTGATCCTGGTCTCCTTCATGTTCTTACCCGTCCGCGGCGTGCTTGCCTTCTTCGTCACGGGATGGTGGGGTGTCGTGCCGATGCAGGTGCTCGACGGCATCGGCACCGGACTGCAAACTGTCGCCGTCCCCGGCATGGTCGCGCGCTCGCTCAACGGCACCGGCCGTATCAATCTCGGCCAGGGCGCCGTGATCACGGTGCAGGGCGTCGGCGCGAGCCTCAGTCCCGCACTCGGCGGCTGGATCGCGCAATGGATCGGCTACGGCCCGACCTTCCTGCTGCTCGGCGGCTTCGGCCTCGCGTCTATGGCGCTGTGGCTGGCCTTTGGCGCGGCGGTGAAGAAGTATTGAGGGCCGCAACGCGGAGAAGATTGGGTTCCCGCAACCTCCTCCTCTCAGTCATCGCGAGCGCCGCGAAGCAATCCAGCCCTCAGCCAAAATTCTTCTGGATCGCCCTGTCGAGCGTCTCGCCGCCAACGAAGCGCTGGCGCAGCTCACGCTTGAGCAGCTTGCCGCTCGGGTTCTTCGGCAGGCTATCCACGAAGATGACGCGCTTGGGCACCTTGAAATGCGCCATCTGGCCGGCGCAGTGCTTGATCACGGTGTCTTCGTCCAGCGTTTCGCCGCTCTTGACCACGATGATCGCGGTCACCGCCTCGATCCAGCGCGGATCAGGCAGGCCGACGACGGCGACCTCGGAGACGGCGGGGATGCGGTAGACCATCTCCTCGACCTCGCGGCTCGCGACGTTCTCGCCACCGGTCTTGATCATGTCCTTGACGCGGTCGACCACGGTGATGTGGCCCTCCTCGTCGACGGTGGCGAGATCGCCGGAGTGAAACCAGCCGCCGGAGAAGGCCGCCGCGGTCTTCACGGGATCGTTGTAATAGCCGGACAGCAGGTGCGGCGAACGGTGCACGATCTCGCCGACCTCGCCGATCTTCACGTCCTCCATCGCCGTGTTGACCACGCGCGTCTCGACATTGAGCACGGGCTTGCCGGCCGAACCGGCCTTGCGCAGCTGATCCTCCGGCCGCAGCACGGTCGCGAGCGGCGCGATCTCGGTCTGGCCGTAGAAATTCCAGAACTTGACGTTGGGCAGGCGGCGCTGCAGCTCGAGCAGCACCTCCACCGGCATGATCGAGGCTCCGTAATAGCCTTTCTGCAAGGTGGACAGATCGGTCTTGTCGAAGTTCGGCGAGCGCAGCATCGCGATCCAGATCGTCGGCGGCGCGAAGAACGAGGTGATCTTGTGTGCCTGGATCAGCGCCAGAATGTTGTCGGCCGTCGGCTTGCCCGTGATCACGCCGGAGGCACCGAGATAGATTTGCGGTCCCAGGAACACATCGAGCTGGGCGCAGTGATACAGCGGCAGCGCGTGCAGGAACTTGTCCTCCACGCTCATGCCGCCATCGATGATGCAGCTGACATACTGCCACATCACGGCTTCATGGGTCAGCATCGCGCCCTTGGGCAGTGATTCCGTGCCGCTGGTGTAGACGATCTGCGCGAGATCGCGGCTGTCGACGGAAGCGTCCAGGAAGGAGCCGTCGGCGTCGAGGAGATCGTCGAAGGTGGTGAGGCCCGCAGGCGCCGTGGCCGGATCCTCGCCGGGCAGCCAGATCATCTTCTCGACCGCGCAATCCTCGGCGCTGGCCGCGCGTCCGGGCTCGACGAAATCGGGTCCGGTCGCGAGCAGCTTGGCGCCGGAGCTCTTCAGGATGAAATTGATCTCGTCCGGATTGAGCATGAAGTTGATCGGCACCAGCACCGCGCCGATCCGCGCCACGGCGAAGCGTAGCGCGGCGAAGGCGTGCGAATTGCGCGAGAGCACGGCGAGGCGGTCGCCCTTCCTGACGCCGAGTCCCAGCAGGCCGCGGCCGAGCCGGTTGCAGATCGCATCCATCTCGGCAAAGCTCCAGCCGACATTGCCGCAGCTCACCGCGAGCTTGTTCGGCTCCCGGCCCGCCGAGCGGCGCAGGAGGTCGCCGATGGAATGCTCGCGCGCTTTCGAGATGGTGGCTGCGGTGTCGCCGGTCATGTCCTTCCCCCTGAATCTTTACCCTGCGTGAATGGTGGCCTGAGCATCCGCCGGCCCACCGCATTCAAGCGTTTTGTGTTTGCGCAAACGTAGTCGGCACGATTGGCTGCGTCAAATTAGCCGGCCCGCGCGGCGCCAGCACGCAAGAATTGACACTCCGGAGCAGCAAATCTGGATTCGTGCACCAACTATAATATCAGGGGGAATACCATGTGCCGGACTATGTGCGCCGCATTTGCGGCCGCACTCGCTGCGTTTGCCATCTGCCCTTCTCATGCCCAGCAGGCGCCGCTCAAGATCGGGGTGCTCTCCGACTTCTCATCCGTCTATTCCGACATCGGCGGCATGGGAAACGTCGAGGCCACCAAAATGGCGATTGAGGATTTTGGCGGTCAGATGTTCGGCAAGCCGATCGACATGATCAGTGCCGACGTCCTCAACAAGCCCGACGTCGCCTCCACCATCGCCCGCAAATGGTGGGAGACCGAAGGCGTCGACATGATCATCGACCTGCCGACCTCGGCCACTGCGCTCGCGGTAATGGAGCTGTCGAGGCAGTACGAGAAGATCATGATCGTGACGGATGCGGCGAGCTCCGATATCACCGGAAAATCCTGCTCGCCCTACACCGCGCATTGGACCTACGACACCTATGCCAACGCGCACACGGTCGGCAGCGCCATCGTCAAGAATGGCGGCGATACCTGGTTCTTCCTCACCGCCGATTACGTGTTCGGCCATTCGGTCGAGCGCGACACAGGTGACGTCGTGAAGGCCTCCGGCGGCAAGGTGCTAGGCAGTGTCAAGCATCCGCTCAACACGGCGGATTTCTCCTCGTTCCTGCTTCAGGCCCAGGCGTCCAAGGCCAAGATCATCGGCCTGGCGAATGGCGGCGGCGACACTATCAACGCGATCAAGCAGGCCGGCGAGTTCGGTATCGTCGCCGGCGGCCAGAACCTGGCTGCGATCGTGATGTTCATCTCCGACGTGCACAGCCTTGGCTTAAAGCTGGCGCAAGGCCTGATCATCACCGAGGCCTATTACTGGGACCTCAACGACAAGACCCGCGCCTTCGGCAAGCGCTTCCTGGAGCGCGTCAAGCGCATGCCGACCATGAATCAGGCCGCGATCTACAGTGCAACGCTACACTACCTCAAGGCCGTGCAGGCCGCCGGCACCAAGGACACCAAGACGGTGATGGCCAAGATGCGCGCGCTGCCGGTAAGGGATGCCTTCACCGACAACGGCGTGCTGCGCGAGGACGGCCGCATGGTGCACAGCATGTACCTGTTCCAGGTGAAGAAGCCCGAGGAATCGAAGGGCCCGTGGGATTACTACAAGCTGCTCGCCGAAGTCCCGGCCGACCAGGCGTTCCGGCCGCTGAAGGATGGCGGCTGCCCGCTCGTGAAGTGAGGCTCGCGGGGACGTACAACCGGTCGATCGGCCTCAATTCGCTCGCAGCGGCGCTGAGGTCGGCCGCAGCAGCATCGCGGACCGGCCCGAGGCAGAGTCAGGTGAACTCGTCGCCGCTCGCCAGCATCGCGCTCAGCATCGCTTCGGCCTTGTGCTTCAGCGGCAGCGCGCCGCTGTCGGAGGCGAGCGCGATGGCGGCGCGCAGAGCGACGAGGATGGCGGCCTTGTTCGCCGCATCCGATGGCGGGGTCACCATGGCTTCGCCGAACAGGGCTTCGGCCTCGAGGCCCGAAAACCCCTGCTGACAGGCGGTGTTGCGGGCCTCGCGCAGCATGTTCTGGGCGGCCCTGATATCGCCGAGGCGGTGGATGACGAGCGCGAGATAGATCGAGCTGCGCAGCACCGCCGAGGTATAGCCGACCGCCCTCGCCTCCTCGCGCGCCTCGGTCAGCATGCCGCGCGCCCGCTCCAACAGCCCCTGCTCCAGATAGGCGATGCCGAGATGGCAGGCGAGCACCGGCACGAACAGCCGGATGCCGTGCTTCTGCGCCAGGACAAAACCGTCTTCGAGAATGGCGGCGGCCGCCGCCGGATCGTTCTGCCCGAGCTTCAGCCAACCGCCGCTATAGGCGGCGGCGACGCGGTCGTAGGGGCGGCCGGTCTCCTCGGCGATCGTGGCGGCTTCGCGCTGGAGCTGCTCGGCGACGTCGAGCTGGCCCATGACGGTGTGGGTGAAGCTCTTCATCATGCAGCAGAGGAGGAGTGTGTATTTCGGGGGCGTGGCGAAAGGCGCACTCGCTTCCATCCCCAAGAGATGACTACGGGCCCGTGCGAAGGTCTGCTCTGCCTCGCGATAGCGCCCGGCAAGAAAGTACGCTTGGCCGAGATTGTATAGTGCGAGGTTGCGCCACCCCGGATTACCTGTTTCCTCGGCAAGACCAACAACTTCCTCACCGAGAGCAACAGCTTCGGTGGGCGTCCCGTAGAAGTTCTGCCCGCCGGCCATGACTGTCATGGCGGCAACCTTCCTACCGACGTCTTCGATCTCGTTGGCCCTGCGGTCGGCCTCCTTTCCCAGCTCGACCCACTCGGCAATCCGGCCGGACCAGATGAAAGCCATGCGCGCTTCCATCCGAAGATCGATGGCATTCATCTCGCGCGAACGCGTCATCGGGGTTTTATCGAGCGCACTCATCGCCGTCTGGAAATAGTCGACCGCATCAGCATATGCCGAACGCAAAAGACACTTTTGTGCGGCGCTTCTCCCGTAGCTGAACGCCTTCGGCCAGTCCTTGGCACGTATCGCATGGTAACTGAGGGAGTCGGGATCATCTCTCCACGTACCGTCGCTCTCGAAAGCCGCGAGAACGCGCGCGTGTATGCTCTCGCGTACCTTTTCGACCATCGATTCATACGTAACTTGGCGGACCATTTCATGCCGAAACTCAAGCGAGTTCTCGAGGTCGCTATCGATCCGAACGAGAAGCTCCGCGCGGTCGAGCGCCGCAAGGCAATCTTGGAAGGCGCTTTCAGGCAACTCCGAGACCTTCTGCACGACCGCTTCGTTCGATCGCGGCCCCAATGCGGCAGCCACTTGCAAGACGAGGCGCTCCTGCCTCGACACGCGATCCAGCCGCGCTGCAATCACGCCTTGGATGCTCGCGGGGATACCCAGCTCTTCAATCGGCCGAACGAGAGCCAGATCGCCCCACTGACCGCGCAGCGTACCGTTATCTTTCAGGCCCCGGCAGACCTCCTCGATGAATAGCGGGACGTTTGCCGTGTGGGAAATGATCCGGTTCTTCAAGTCGCCATTTGTCGCTGATGTGCCAAGCATGTCGGTCAGCATCGCCAATCCTGAATCATCGTCCAATGGACGCATCGCAATGACCTCGGCACGACAACGCGCGATCCATTCCGGCATTCCGTTCGGTCGGCTCGTCAGGAACACGAACAGATTGGGAGTCTGGAGCGACGCAATCGCCGCAATAACGTTGTCGCTGGCTCGATCGACCCAGTGTAAGTCCTCTATGAGCAGAATGGCGCTCTTTCCACGGACCACGCTTTCCACGATCGCGCAACTTGCCTCGGAAATCGCGCGACCACGCGCGTAAGGCTCCAGTTCGCTCCAGCGCGGATCGGAAATGGGCAAATCCAGCACTGCATCGATTGCAAGCCGATGCACCGCCGACAAATCCTCTCGAGGATCTCCACGGCGATCGCAGTCCTTTGCGACGGCCTCGAGAATAGAAAGCACCAGACGCTTCAAGGTGTTGAATGGCGCCCCCTGAAGGTTAGGGCTGCATTCGGCGTCGACCAGCAGCCAGCCATCGGTTCGAAGATCCTGCACAAACTCGTGTGCAAGCCGCGATTTTCCAATGCCGGCGTCGCCCATCAGCAGAACGGTCTGCCGACTCGTCGGAACCCTTTCCGCGGCACGCCAGAGCAGCGCCCGCTCCATCGTGCGATCAACGAACCGGGAAACGCTACGCGCACGCCGCACCCGCCAACTCGAAAGATCGCTCGCTCCAACAATGCGATACACAGGCAGGGCTTCACTGAAGCCACGCAGGCTCTTGCGACCAAGAAAATCAAACCGGACGTGCCCGTCTGCTAGCTTCTGGCAGGCTTCCGACACATAGATCTGGTTTGCCTCAGCCGCCGACTCCAGCCGCGCGGCCAAATGCTGGGCTGCGCCACCGATCTCATAAACCTTGGAAAACTCGCTGGAGACCATGTAGGCCACCACATGGCCCGAGTGGAGGCCGACGCGGACCTGAAGTCCGGGATCGCCAAGGCTGCCTACACGCCGGACCAGCTCGATGGCCGCGTGGCAGGCCAAGGGTGCATGGTTGTCGTCGGCGATCGGGGCGCCAAAGACCGCCGCCAGCCCGTCCCCCAACTCCTTGCTGACAATTCCGCCAAACTGACGTACCGCGGCCCTCATCGCTGCCAGCGCCGGCTCGAGGCGCGAGACGGCCTCCTCCGGCTCCAATTCGGCAACAAGACCCGTGGAATCCACGACATCAGCTCGCAGGATCGTCACAAAACGACGTTCGCTATCGGGATCGACCTGCTTGCGCACTGCGGCCCCGCATTTGGAGCACCAGCTATCGTCCGGATCGATCGCCGACTGACATGCGAAGCAATGCATCCCTGCGCCTCAAGGGTCGCGGTTCTTCTGTCGATCAGAATCCACCGGCAACTTTCGACAACAATACCTATCAAGAACCGCTTAGCAATCGCGCTCGCTCCTCAGTCAGCCGGCACGGTGCGGTTGGCGATCTGGACGAAGCACAGTCCTGAGTGGTAGCGTAAACAATCCCAGCAAAGATGGGGCACATTTTCGACGGCGTGAGGTCGGCCAGACTGATCAGCGTTGCCGGAGTTGTATGTATATTCGCAAAGCCAAGGAAATATTGAGGGAAAGGCGATGGGCTCGAGAACTTACACCGGGGCTTCATTCAAGGATTTGATGAACGACAATTATTTCCCGCTGGAAAACATGCAGCGGAGCGTGGACATTCTGAAGGCGTCGCCGGATATTCATCTGCCGACCCTCGAGTATGGCCAATACCACCTGATCCTGACGCCGGCCGACAGATGGCCGGATGGGAGCGCTGCGTATTGGCACAAGGAGAAGGGCCGGGCTCGCGTCGATCTCAGCACCCAGCCGAACTGCACGCCGCTCTCCAACGACGAGCCCGGCGTCATTCCGCTGACTCGCTGCGATCTGCTCGATGCCAGCGTCCGCAAATGCTTCAACTCCGAGCCGCCGATCCCGATGAAGACGAACATCATCACGCATGCAGCCAGCGATGCGTTTGCGCACCGACACGAGATCCGGCTCAAGTGGGAATATGCCAACGGCGAGGACAAGGCGCCAACCCTGCTCTATCTGACGATGGTCTGCCCGTACAGGGACTGATCTTTCGCCGTCTTCGGCTTTGATCAAGTGTCACAGCAATCGCATCTCGCACGCTCCGGGCCCCACGGAGTAAAGACGCCGCCGTCAGCTCCGTGTCGGTCAAGCGCTGTCGCCACAACTGCATCGTTGAATGGTGAGCTCGCTGCTCTTGATCGGTGCTGTCGACGTGCGACCCTTGATCTTGGGGCCCTCGAAGACGTGGGTCGGCTGGAACGCCGCGCAATTTTGCGGAGTTCGTCGAGGGCGGAAAGACGATCAAGTTTCGGCCTGATCGCTTGGTGTTCGGGGAAGCACCCTCGATGCTGGTCGGGACCGAAAGGCAATCAGGGACTTTTGAGAGCGGCCGAATCTGAAGACGGAAATGGCCCGCTTCGCGCGGGCCATTTCCGTATCGGGGCGGCGCAAATACCAATACCGGCATTCGCTTCAAGTTGCGATCAGATCGAGGCACCTCCCGCCTCACGAACGCAGCGAACCTCCTTCAAGCCATTGATCTTTCGCAATCGCTCCCGGATCGAACGAAACCGTCAGATCGCGCGACAGAGGTGCATGGTTAGATCTGATGATCCCAATGATTTGCCTGAAGAGGATGATGCTCGGACCGCACGGTGCGCCTGCCGCCCAACGACTGCTCGCTGGCCAGGACGGTGCAGCAGGGCCGCGACATGATGTTCGCGCAGCTCGCTGGCGTCGACATGACCGAAGCGAACTTTTACTGGGCGATGTTTCACGATGCGGTGCTCGAAGGCGCCATTTTGGCGCGTTGCGATCTGCGCGGCGCGACCTTCAATGACGCCAATCTGCGCCGAGCCGACCTTAGCGGTGCCAATTGTGGGCTCGACAATCTGGGCGGTTCGACCGATTTCATTGGAGCTGACCTGTCAGGTGCCGACTTGCGTCAGGCCAATATCGGCGGTGCGGATTTCACCAACGCGAAATTGGTCGGCGCCGATCTTTCCGGTGCCAATGCCGTCAGCGAGTTGCCTAACTGGCGTCTCACATGGTTCAGGGGCGCCGATTTGACCGGTGCACGTCTTGCCGGGGCAAAGCTGAGCGGCGCGACATACGATGATCGCACTGTCTTTCCCCGCGGGTTCAATCCGAACGAGGCCGGAATGATTCTATTCATCGGCCGATAGATGAATGTGGTGGATGTAACCGCCTTCGGGAATTGCGGGAGCTGCACATTCGATTGAGCGACCAGAAGTCCGCACCGCTGCAACGTCTCGCCGAGCCGAGCCTGCCGACGAGGCCAAACGGCCCTGCAATAATCTCCGCCCAAACAAAAATGGCCCGCATCAAGCCGGCCATTTTCGCATCGGGTCCGGTGAAATCCGAATTTGGTTGCGGGGATAGGATTTGAACCTATGACCTTCAGGTTATGAGTATGAATTTCACAGCTTTCTGGACTTATCCCAAGACCTCTCGCTTTACCTAAGCCACTCAAAATACTAATGAACTTTAGTATCGCGATTTACCGAGATATCCTGCCATTCCCGTTACGGTGGCGACTCGGTGGCGATTCTGGAGGTCAATGTGCCAGTACTGAAGCTGACGCGGAGAACGATCGACGCAATCGAACCGGTGGACAAGCCGACCATCTTTTACGACAGCGAACTGACCGGTTTTTGCCTCAAGGTCCTTCCCTCCGGCGTCCAGAGGTGGTGCGTCGAGTACCGCAGCGGTGCCGGCGGACGGAGTGTCGGCAAGACGCGGATGGTGCTCGGATCCACCTCCACCATGACGCCGGACCAGGCCCGCGCTACAGCCAAATCGACGCTTGCCGCCGTGGCCCTCGGACAGGATCCCGCCCGCAAGCGCTCGACCGAACGCGCCATGCCAACCTTCGCCGAGTTCGGCGAGCGCTATCTCAGCGAGGAAGCCGAGGCGAAACTCAAGCCACGCACGGTCGTGAATTACCGCATCTATCTCCGTAAGCACGCAGTTCCCCTCCTTGGCACCCGCAAGCTTGATGTGCTCGATAGCGCCGACATCTCGAAGATGCACCGGAAGATCGGCAAGACGACCCCGATGACCGCGAATCGGGTCGTCGAGTTCGTGGGATCCGTCTTTCGGTACGCTGCCGTCTGCGGGCTCGTTGCCAAGGGGCACAACCCTGCGAGTCATGTCCAAGCATTCCGCGAGCAGCGCCGCGAGCGGTTCCTGAGCTCAGCGGAACTCGGCCGCCTCGGGGACGCCATTCGCGAGGCGGAAACGGTGGGCATTCCGTGGGCTGTCGACAAAGACCAGCCCAACGCGAAGAACATCCCGAAAAACGGTCGCACCAAGATCGGACCGCATGTCGCCGCCGCCCTGCGGCTCTTGATCCTCACCGGCGCTCGGCTTCGGGAGATTCTTGAACTCAAATGGGAGTATGTTGACCTCCAGCGCGGACTGCTGCTGTTGCCGGATAGCAAGACGGGGCAGAAGGCGATCATTCTCAACGCTCCGGCCGTCGCTGTCCTTGAGAAACTTCCAAGGGTCGGTGACTATGTGATTGCCAGCGAGATCGCTGGCCAACCGCGTCATGATCTTAACAAGCCTTGGAAGCTGGTAAGCACGCGTTCGGGTTTGGCGGGGGTAAGGATTCACGATCTTCGGCATACTCACGCAAGCTACGGCGCCGGCGCGGGTTTTGGTCTGCCAATCATCGGCAAGCTCCTCGGGCATACGCAACCGGCGACAACAGCGCGGTATGCACATCTCGACAACGACCCACTGAGGCGAGCCTCTGAGCAGATTGCTCAAACAATCTCCGCCGCAATGGGCGACCTGTAACCACCCCGAGAGAGACATTGTTCTCTAAGTGGCCTAGAAAGAGGCAACTGTGACGGAAGAGAACGAATTCTACTTAAGCGCCCCTCCCTTCTTTGATCTAAGCGAGATCATTTATTGGATCGAACTTCAGCAAATTGGCAACGCTGAACGTTCAGCGCGATCGATGCTCGATAGCATTGCCCTTTTGGAAAAAAAGCTCCGCGACGGAACTCTGCAAGCCTACGCTTCGATCGACACCTCGCCAGTACAGCCGGTCGACGCATGGACTTGGACTGAATTTGAGATTTTACCGGCATATCCTGACGGCAGAGCAATTCGAGGGATTAATCAAACCAGCGCCGATCACTTGTCGTTCTATCGCTAAAATCGTATAGAGCAGCTGCTTTGAAGGACGTAAGCCAGCCTTCGAACAAGGAGGTGCCGGGCTTAGCTGCGCTAGAACCTGGCTATTACCGCGTTATGGACCAGGTGGTCTTCCTTGAGACCGACGTGCGTCAGGTATTCCCCACCGACAACGTCTCAGTCCAAGCGGAGTCTTTAAACGATTACGCACAAGCGCTTCGTGAAATCGAGGGCGGAAAATACTTTCATAGTCATGCTCCACACTCCAAGGCCGATGTCGCGCGCATGATCTACGACCATTGGAAGGCCCAAAACCGCAGACCGGAAAAGACTCTTTCCACCATCCAGCGAAACGTTTCGCGACATTACGACAAGTTTGGCGAAGGCGGACAATAGACAAGTCCGGACGGTCTTTAGTTGTCTGACGTACTCCCTGCTTTCCTCGTGTAGGACTGCCGTGCCGACGTGAGTCGGTACTCAAAATGGGGGACACAAATGACTGTCGATGCTATCGAGAAACAGCCAAACTGGCTGACAAGGAAGGAAGCCGCCGCATATTTGCGGCTTGGCGAAAGCACTCTGGCGAAGCTCTTTGTCTCGGGGGATGGTCCTCCTGCCATTAAGGTCGGACGCTCAGTCAGGTACGCTTCGGGGGATCTCGACGCATGGATGTGCTCACGCCGGCGACGTTCGACATCGGACGTTGGTTCCAACGCGTAAGGCCTTACCCATGGATGAAAGGGCTTTCAAACGTAACAAAATGCAGTGGGTCAACGCCCTCAGCAATGAGTGCGAGATCAGGCCGACGACGTTCCGAATCGCCTATCTCATCGCTGATCACCAAAACCAGACCGTGGGGTTCGCTTGGCCGTCCCTTGCGAGCTTGGCCAATAAGATCTGCATGACTACGAAATCGGTCCACAGGGCGGTTGATCAGCTCGAAGAAACGGGGTGGCTGGAAGTCGAGCGAAAGGCGAATTGTTCGAACCGATATCGCTTGCGCTGGCCGCCGGGACGCAAGCCTGTACCTGCGTTGGCAGGACGAAAGGTAGACAGGAATGTCCCGACTGAGCGACAACGAAGTCCTTCGGGTAGGGACGCCAGTGTCGGCCGAACCTACTTATCTAACCAACCTAAAACCTTCTTAATCGGGCTCGGCGGGGAAGGTCTTGGGGAACGTTTCAAGGATCGCGGCAAATACGAGGCGCAGATTGTTAGCGATTACGGACCAGACATGATCGGGGTGTTCGAAGAGCTGGACAGGATTGATGCGACCGCCGTCGAACAACTTTGCAGGAAGGCAAAGAGCGGATCTCTGACACCCCTCGACATCAGCGCCGCTCGGTTGAGCGTTGCGAAAAATCGGGGGAGCTAGCGAATGACGGAATTCGACGAGATATTGTCGAAAGCGCTTGAAGCGGTGCGTTTCTATCATCCGCGGTTGAATGCTGAAATCTACACCTTCCCAAGACCGGCAAATGGAAGTGGAACCGACGGGCTAGCCACACCTTCAGTTCGCGAGATGTATTGCCGCACTGCGTTACTATGGCTGGACCGATTGTCGAAGAGCGGCGAATTCGCCACGGGAGCAATCAAGATTGGTCAGTTGCGCTCTCGGGTTTTCCGCGCCGAGCGCATCTTCATTCCGCGCGAGATCATTCTTGCGATGGCTGTGTACCGATGCGTTGAAATTTCCGTGGCCGGGGGAGACGTCTGGCTCGGAAAGCTGTGGGACGGGCCTGTACCAATCTAATTGCTCTGGCTTGCTGCGCGGGGTAAGCGCCCGCGCAGCCGCACGGTTACCGCCGACGGCGCGATACCCTCCACCCAACAGTCCTCACGCCGCATGGTGCATCGCATCCTAGATGACCTGTTTGCTTCGGCCCATCGAAAGCACCGCCTACCACGACGGGTCCCTCTTGGGCCCACACCCACACGGCCCAAGCGCGCCCCGGAATGTCGGCAGCCAGAATTTGGAGATCTTGGGTTGACGCGGTTGACAGGTTGACACCCCAAACCGTTGAACTGCTGCCAACCGCGCCGGACCGTGACTCTCGGAACAAATTCTCATCCACGAAGTCCCAGAAGCCGAGATTCCCGATAATAACGTTCGTCAGCGGCCACTCCCTAATACCGTGTCAAGGTGCTCGTCAAAATGTCTGCGCCTCGAAAAGGTTCAGGCCGCCCGGCTAGGTAAGGCCGGCGATCGGTTGATGGTCGGTTATTGCTCGCAGCCGCTCGCGGAACATCTCGCCCTGGCCGACGTCGATTGTAGCGGTTTCTAGCCAGCGGTTGCATCCAGTCATTCGGTTCGCTGCGTGCACTCCCTCACTGCGATTGATAGCGGCGTGATGGGGATAGAGAAGTGTAAGTCGCTCACATTTGTAAAGCTGGCCATACGCCATCATCTGGTACACATCTTCCTGCGATACGCCTTGCTTGGGATCATCGATGCGGGGTGCGATCCGCTTCCATTTGGTATCGATGATCTGCACAACCTCGCTGCCGCGTTTGACCAGGATATCCGGCCGGGTCTGAAAGAGACCGCGACGATCGTCAGTTTCCAAGCAAAAGAGCCGTCCGCCTTGGCTAACGACGCGTAGATCGGTACCCAGCAGAGCACGGCTTAACATCCGAGCGACATATTCCTCGAACAGCGAGCTCATCTCAAACAGAAGGGAAAAGCCGTCACCGCCGCCCGCAGAGGTCGTCTGGAACCGCTCACCAAGCAGCAGACGGGCAAGGTTGAGTAACTCGCGCCAACGGCTGTTAGTGCGATCGAGTACGACATGATCCCACCGTAGCGATGAAATTGGCACGCTCGCTATGTCGGCGTAGGCGAATGCCAGCTCCCGCAATCGGCGCTGATTGTCCGCGATTCTTGCGACACGAGTGAGCCGAGCAACGGCAGCCTTCATAATCCGGTTAAGGGCAATATCGGGGGTCAGTGCATCGAAGCAACAGGCTAGCCGCATTGGCTCGGCGGAAAGAACCGTGAATTGGCGCGTCACGTCGAGCCGTCCGCGCAGCACCGGCAGGTCATCGGCCTGCTCGACATAGCGCCGCGGCATGCCTTCACGCACGGCATCGACCAGCTTCTCCGAAAACAACCTGATCAGGATTTCCAGCAGCGTCTCGCGCTGCCAGTCGAGCTTCGTGACTTGGCCCGCATCGATCTTCAGGTCTAACGCTAGAGCGATCATGTGGACGAGGCGGCGCCGGATACTCCCGATTGCTTCGGCGCCCCCCTCCCCCGGGAATTCGATTTTGGGCAGGATTTCCATCGCACAGCCATCGGCCGCAATCACCCCGACAACGCCCCTAGCGCGAAGCCCCTTGCGGCCATATTCAAGGACGCCGGTACCGCCCCGGCCGGAGAGTGGGGACTCAGCCGCGATGGCGGCGATGCGATCGGCAGCGTAGGGCGGGATTTCATCGGCCGACCCGCCGTAGCGGATCGTTTCCCATTCCAGGATTGTGCGACGGATCATTCGGAAGCGAAGCCGTCGTAGGAGAACACATCGCGGACGCTCCATCGATACCGGGCAGCGGGATCCTCGTCTGCGCCCGCACTCTTTGGCGGCTTGAGCCGACGGCGATCGATGAACCGCCCTTGGCAGTCGCCCTCACCGCCGTCGTACCCGTCTCCGAGGACCGACGCGACCTTCGCCCAATCTTCGTAGAAATATTCCGCAAGCAGCGGGATCACCTTGTGTCGCATCACCTCGTCGATATCCGCGCGGGTTTTGCAGTTGATAAAATAAGCGTGGCCGATTTGGTGCTCGCGGTCGAACAGATACTCGATCCTCTCATTGATTGTGGCGAGCAGAGTAGCCAAGTTGATACCATCGACTGTGCCGAGCAGCGACGTATCAGGCATCAGTTCGCGAAAATCGAACCGGCGCCGGAGCGCGGTGTCGAGAAGTGCGATCGAGCGATCCGCAGTATTCATCGTGCCGATGATGTGTAGATTCGCCGGCACACCGAAAAGGTCACCCGAGTATGGCAATCGGACCCTTAACGCATTGGGCTGGCCGATGCGCTTGTCTGGTTCAAGCAACGTGATTAGCTCGCCGAAGACCTTCGAGATATTTGCGCGATTGATCTCGTCGATAATCAGCACGAAAGGTTCGGGAGCACCGGTGCCAGCGTGCTGCTGGCTAGCAATGTAGCGTTCGAGCGCGGGCAGGTTTAGGTCGGCGTCAGCCAGCAGATAGATCGATTTCTGCATAAAGTTGCGCGCATAAATCTCGCTCACGGGCACGCCCGCGCGATCAATCCACAGCCAGCGGACCGCCCGACGATGACCGTAGTCCCCACCTTCCCTTGGAGCGAACTGATAACCTCCGGTAATCTCGCCGATGGCCCGAAATCGGCTGTTGCCCTTGGACACCACCACGATATCGCCGGGCTTAATCCAATTGCGGAAGATAAACGGCATTTGGACACGCCCGCTCGCGGCATTGGGTTCGCCCTGTTCCGCAACTCCTTGAGCCCGAATCTCTTCTATGATCGCTTCACGATTGGCGAAGCGGTCATCGCTCCAGTCGATGTCGTCAAAGCCGAGCAGTGTGTAGCCGCCCGTGATTGCCTCCTCGAACAGATAAGCATCATCAGGGTTTGCGGCCTCACCGATCGACATTTTGAAGACTTGCCGGCCGCTAATCGAGAAATTTGCGTCACCGGGGCCCGTGCTTGTCTCCGCGCGCCGCGCAATTCGTCGGAACACTCCCTGTTCAGTTTTCAATTCGAAGCCGACGCTATCCTCACTCGCTTGCGTTGGCCGGAGCCCCTCGACGAAGTCCTCATACGAAATTGACTGATGGAAGGTGACGAACTCGATACGGCCAGCTTCCGATAGACGGCGATAGGACGCCATCAGTTCTTCGCGATCTTCCGGCACTGGTTCACCGCACAGCTGAATGGCTTCCGCCGCGGTCGCATAAGTTTTGCCAGTTCCGGGCGGCCCGTAAAGGATCAAATTGGACGGTTCAGCCATGTAGTGTTTCGTTCCATTCCGAGCTTCAGGTTCTTCACGAGCATTCCGATCGAGTGTCGGCGTCTGGGAAATCTCGCCCCGCGGCGCAACTCCAATCTCTTTGGCGATTGTCGGGTCGAGTTCATATCGCACAAGTCTTTGCTTTCCGTACGCGACGTAATTAACTGCGCCGCCTCGAATAGATTGAACTCTGGCAGGGCGGAAGTCGACGAGCATGGCGCGTGCGACTTCGGCAATGGTCTCTACCTCTATAGCCTCGTCTACCTTATTACTGGCACTCGGCGGCTTGATACGAAAGGCAGAACGACCCGTTTGTCGGTTGTGGTTCAGAACTGGCTTGAACGCCGCTCCTGCTGAGTCGAACAAGAGAAAAGGTCGTTGGCTACTTGCACTATCGTGATTGTTGGCCGCTCCGCTCAAGCGAAAGCGGAAGATGGTCGCCGAACTTTGGTTTGCCCCGATTCGCTCCGGTGGCTCGACATCAGCCATCTCCAGGAATATTTGGCCGGTAAGGGCTTGGCAGATATTCGGCCATGCCTGGTTCAGTCCAAGCGCTTCATTCACGTCGCGGACCAATACATCCACCGTTTCGGTATCGCGCTCCCGAGCATTTTCGATATAGTGTTCGAGCACATGTTGGCGGATTTGATCTGCATCACGTTCTCCTCGTGGCTCACCACTCAGGAACTGGCCATATTGACCCAGCCAGGACCGCCAACTTGAAAGGCGATTAACGGGATTGTTCGCTTGGGGCATCAGAATACGGTAATCAGTGCCGCCTTTCGCGAAATTATCGCGCAGCTCCTTAAGCCTCTCGCGCAGTTGTTCGAAGTGATCCGCCTTCCACGCACCGTCAAGATCGGCATGGGGCGAACCAAGAGCTGTTAGATTATTTTCGATCGTGCGGACGGCATAGGAGCGTGTGTTGCGTCCAGCTTCTGAGCTCGCGCCTCCTGCCTCAAGCCATGCTTTAAATTCGTCTTCCCTCACTTCCTCCCCCAGTCATGCCCGTATCTTAAGCTGCATCAGAGCCGCTAGTCACACCATACAATTTTGCCCGATCTTATCCAAAAATGTGATCGGCACCCCTCGCGTACCCAGACTGATGGACTCAACGATACGTGTCCATGCGAATCGACCGAAACATCCCACCGCGGCTTCACCTCCCTCAGTAGCATCATTTCCAAACGCTCGGCGCAGCCGCAGGGGCATCGCATCCCGACCGACCAATCCTCGCCGTCGTCGCGGGCCATGACGAGGGTCCATAACGGCAGCTTTTCAGGGAGCATATCGCCATTCACGATTTTGAGCTTGCGGCGGGGCACGAGGGCAGCAACGAGCCGACGCCACCAAAGCGGCCTCTTTGTCATGCGTCCCTCCGCTGCTCCGCTAGCGCGGGCAATCCAATGAGTGGCTCGGCCGCGCCTTGGCCTACTGGAAAGCGGCTCCCATATTTGAACTGGCTTTCGGCAAATACGTCTTCGTCGCCCTCGGCAAGCATGAAGATGCTGCGCGCGTGCGTTTCGTTCGCGAACTGACGGAAGGGAAACAGTCGCGCGATCAACTCCATCACACAGGTCGACGCCGCGCGCATATTGAGGGTGATGACACCGGGCGCCTCCTCCGGCATTCCCAGCAAATAGCCGTCCGCGATTTTCTTGGCGAGCGCTTGGGGGGCCGCACGCGCGAGATACTCGGCCTCCAAAAGTGCTGCGTCGTAGACGCCACGATCCATCAGGCTTGAGCCGCCCGGATAGACATAATCGATCCGACCATAAACTTCCACGATGCGACGTCCGCCAAGCAGTAACGGCTCGGTCGGGATCGCAACACCGATATCAAACAGCGGCATCGCAAAATACGCGCTGAGCCGGTCGGCGAGATGGCGGCCTTCCGCGGAATCAACACAAGAGACGAGAATATCGGCCTCGCACGCCGCCAGGACGGCTTCTCGGGTTGCGACGGAGCGCGGCACGCTAATTACCTCACAATCGGAGCGGTAGCGCCGGATGGCGTCAGCGAACATTTCGACTTTGAGGCCGCCGATGTCGGCGAGCGTCGCGTTCAAGATGCGGTTGAGATTACGCTCTTCGATTCTGTCGAAGTCGATGAGAATGATCTCGCCGACACCGAGGCGGGCAAGCTGCTCGGCGACAATCGATCCGGTTCCCGACACGCCGATCACGCAAACGCTGAGACGCGCGAGCGACGTCCGCATATCGCAGGTAAAGGCCATGGCCGGCTTCGACGAGCCTGAGGCCGTCGCCTCGTCGTTCCACCAGGCTTCAATGTCAGTGCCTGCTCTCATCACAAGGTCGACCGGCGTGGCGCGGTCGTCCTTATAGAGCCGCGCCCGCATCGCTCCGCTTGGTATCATGATCGCCGAGCCCGCCATGCGGTCGGTACCAGCTCGGATGGCAGGCATCAACAGGTGGTCGCTTTCGTCGTCGGCATGGGAAAAGGCAAAGAGCCCACCCGGATGCGCGTGAATGGCGATGACGGCGTCGCCACGCACCGCGGCGCGGTCAATCGCCGCCTCAACATATTCGCCCGGCCATTTGATGAAGTCAGGCCGGCGCGTGCAATGGGTGTGAGGAACACAAATAATTTCCCGCCCAAGCCATTTCTGGCGGCGTTCGCCCGTTACCGTGCAAAGCAACAGCGCGGCGGCTTCGAGACCATCACCCGGAAAGAGATGGGCCCGAAGCTCGTCCGCCAGCTCCCCGGAAAGCACCAACGTGTGGCTCCGCTTCACTGGCCGACCTCACGGTTCAGCGATTCATCGACGAGAGCAAGGTGCGTCGCCAAGCTGTCGCGCGCCGAGTCCCACTGGCGGTGGCGCGACCAGCGCTGAAACGGTAAATCGATGACCGTCTCGATCTGCTGCGTCTGCGGGATCACCGCACCCGAGGGGAGCGCCAGCGGCGGATGGCAGTAGAACATATCGAGCTGGGCGCCCGGATAGCTGACCGGCACTTCGATGCCGATTGTCGCTGTCGCAACCCGATACCCGGCCGGAAGCGGGTAGTTGCGAATGATCAGCCAGCGGCGGCCGGCATCGAACAGGGTTTCCCAGTCGAAGCCAAGGCGGTCAAGGAGCGCTTCGTCCTGCGGCAGCATCGCGAAAGCGCTGCGCCGCTGTCGGCAGACCTCCCCGTTGTTGATTTGCCGCGGGGTAAGGCGAAGTTTCTCGATGCCCTTGTGGCGCAGGTCGATAACAAAGGAGAGATCGACCTCCCGCTTCGGCTCGCCCGCCACCTTGAGCACGATGATCCAGGGCGTATCGGGATTGAAGCCTGCTTGCTGGATCGCTTCCCGCACGGCAATCTCGGGCTTCGGCGATTCGATGATGACGCCCTGAACATTCAGCTTCCACAGTTCGTGATGCGGATGATGATGGTGCTCGCCATGGTGGTGTCGATCCCCGTCGTGGTGGTGGCGATATGACGCTTCGCCTTCGCCTTGCGCCTGTGGATCGTTTTCATTACTCATTCGAATCTCCTATCTATATGTTTTTACGTCCTTTTTTGGTCGAGGTGACCGCGAGCCTGCACTTTGCTATCGTGTTGCGTCAGATTTGGACGTACACGCGATGCGTTATGATAAGACACGAAACATCCTGGAATTGGCACGCGCGCTGGCGAGCAGCGCCGAAGGCCTAACGCTGGACGAGATGTGCGAGGTGACGGGATGCGAACGGCGCACCGTCGAGCGTATGCGGGACACTATCCGCACGGTGTTTCCGCAAATGGAAGAAATCCCCGATCATCCGAAGAAGCGGTTCCATATCCCGAAAGGGCTCGATGGCTTCTTCCAGGATCCGACGATCGAAGAACTGAGCGACCTTGGCGTCGTCGTTGCCGAGTTCAAAGAGTCCGGAGCTATCGCACGCGCTGCGTCTCTGGCTGGGCTTGAGAAGAAGATCCGCGCGGCCATGCGGCACGGGCGCCGCCGCGCCACTGAGACCGACGTTGAGGCTTTGTTGCGCGCCGAACGCATCGCGGTACAGGCGGGACCGCGGCCGACGGAAGACCCGGGCCTCCTCTTGATGCTTCGCCGTGCGTTGCTGGAGGTGAAACTGTTGCGCTTCATCTATCTTGGTGGCTCAAGGCCGGGGACTTTGCGCGACGTCGTCCCTTACGGCATCATCTTCGGCCGCATGAATTATCTGATCGGCGCCGATGCCGGCACCGTCAAGCCGAAGCATTGGCGGCTCGACCGGATCGAACGGCTCGAATGCCTGAACGAGACTGCGTCGCCGCCGGCGGACTTCGATCTCGCCGCGTTCGCCAACACGGCCTTCGCCTATTTCGAGGGCGAACAGGAAGATGTAGTTTTGCGTATCCTCCCGAGTGGTTTGGAAGATTTCAAGAACCACCGGTTTCATCCAACCCAGACCGTCGAATCGTACCCGGGCGGCGGCCTCATCGTGCGCTTCCGCGCCAGCGGCATGCTAGAGCTGGGCTGGCATCTCTTCACCTGGGGCAACAAGGTCGAGATCGTCGAGCCGCTTTCCCTGCGCCAGCAGATCACCACTGAATTGCGCGCCGCCTTGGCGCATCACGAAGAACCCATGCGTTTCCCCTACGTCGTCGATCCAAAGAAAGCATCCTAGCCGGAGACCTACGTCCAATTCTGTCGCACCCACCTTTCATTTCTCGCATCATGCCTTCGCTCTCCGCTTCGCGCCTCAATGATTACCTCGGCTGTCCGCACCAGGCGGCGCTTTGGCTCGCCGGCATCAAGCCGGCCGAGGATGCGGACGCGACCCTGCAACTGATCCGCGACAAGGGCTTCGAACATGAAGCGGCTGTGCTGACGCGGCTCGAGGAGCGCTTCGGTCCGGCCGAACGCATCCCTGCTGATGGCAGTGTCGCCGATCGCACCCGCCTGACGCGCGAGGCCATCGCACGCGGCGCCAAATTGATTTATCAGGGCGCGCTCATCAAGGATGCCTGGCTTGGTTATCCCGATTTCCTGCTCCGAAAGGGTGATGACGGCGCGACCGCTTTTGAGCCCGAAGACGCGAAGCTCGCGCGGTCGGCCAAAGGCGAATATGTACTGCAACTCGGCATCTACGCCGAATTGCTGGAAGGTCTGTTCGGCATCCCCGTGCAAGGCGGCGTCATCCATGTCGCGGCCGGCGAACCCGTGCCCTTCGATCTGCGGCGAACGCGCTTTATTCTCCGGCGGCTGATGCGTGGTTTCGAGCGCTTCGTCGCCGATGAGGAACGCGCCACCAAGCCGAAACCCTGCGCCGCCTGCCCGCAATGCGATTACAAGGCGCGCTGCGAATCCGAATGGCGTGATGCGGACAGCCCGTTTTTCGTCGCGGGTGTCAGTGGAGCACAGGTCGCAAAGCTCGCGGCTGCCAGCATCACCACTCTCGCACAGCTGGCGGCATTGCCGGGCAATGCCAAAGTCGATGGCATGGGCGCAGAAACGCTGACGAGGCTGTCGGCGCAAGCCCGCCTCCAGGGTGCTGCACGGACGAGCGGTGAGCACAGCTTCGAGCTCCTACCCTACGCGCGCGGGCGTGGCTTTGCGATGCTCCCTGCCCCTGCCGATGGCGATCTCTACTTCGATATGGAGGGGGATCCGCTGGCTGGCGAAGGGCTCGAGTATCTGTTCGGCGTCTATGGCCGCTTGAACGACGAACGCGAGCAGGCCTTTCAACCGATCTGGGCCCACAGCCCTGCCGAGGAGAAGCTGGCGTTTGAAAAGCTGATGCGCCTTTTGACCGAGCAGGTGCGGCGCCATCCCGACGCGCACATCTATCATTACGCCGCATACGAGACGACTGCCCTCAAGCGGCTCGCGATGCGTTATGCGACGATGGAAGCGGAACTCGACAAGCTCCTGCGCGAGCGCCGTTTCGTCGATCTCTACCGGGTCGTAGTACAAGCGCTGCGCGCATCGACCGAAAGCTATTCGATCAAGGATCTTGAAGCGCTATATTGGCGCGAGCGTAGCGGCGAGGTGCGCACGGCGTCTGACAGCATCGTCGAATACGAGCGCTGGTGCCTGACCAAGGACAAAGCCATCCTCGATTCGATCGCCGCCTACAACAAGGATGACTGTGTCTCGACAGCACAACTGCACGCCTGGCTCGAGAAGCTGCGTCCGCCCGGCATGGATCTTGAGATTGTCGATGATATTGCCGGCGAGAAACGCGAGCAGTCGGCCGAGCGAGCTCAGCTTGAGGCCCGTAGGCAGGCTCTTGCGGCGGCCGTGCGGGCCTCTACCCATGGTGATGCGCGCGTGCGCGACCTTATCGCCGAGTTGTTGTGGTTCCACCAGCGCTCCCAGAAGCCCGGCTGGTGGGCTCTCTTCGAGCGGCAGGCCTGGTCGGAAGACGAGCTGGTGGACGACGCCGAAAGCCTCGGCGGGCTTCAACGCGACACCTCGAAAGCGCCTGTTTCGGTCAAGCGATCATTTGACACGACATTCGTCTTTCCTCCGCAGGACACCAAGCTCAAGGTTGGTGACACGCCACGCATTGCCGAGACGATCGGCAATGCCGGCACCATCGTCGAGATTTCGGCGGATAATGGCCGTGTCGTGCTTCGGCGCGGCGCGAAAGCGTCCGCCATCCCGGACCGTTTCAGCCTGGTTCCAGCGCCGATCAACTTGCAAGGCGTCCCGGATGCCGTGCTGGCGTTCGCCGATCGCTTCGTGAGCGGAGTGAGCGGCGAAGATCAGGCACTGCTCGATCTTCTGATGCGCAGCATCCCGCGCTTGAAAGGCCGGATGGCCGGATCGCCGATACGCCAGCCGGACGAGCCGTTGACCGACGCCGTGATCCGTGCCATCGCCGACCTCGACCGTAGCTATCTCTTCATCCAAGGACCGCCCGGAACGGGCAAGACCTATACGGCTGCGCTGGCGATCGTCACGTTGCTCAAGGCCGGCAAACGCGTCGGTGTTTCCTCGAACTCGCACAAGGCGATCAACAAGCTGCTTGCGGAGATCGATGCGCGTGCCGCCGAAGGGCAATTCCGCTTTAAGGGCGCCAAGAAGGGCAATGACGATAAACCCGAGACGGGATACGACAGCACAAACATCGTGACGGTCGCTAAATCGGAGGATGTGATGCCGCAGCACCGCCTCGTGGGCGGGACGGTGTTTCATTTCTGTCGCGGCGATCAGCGCAACGAGTATGACTACCTGTTTGTCGACGAGGCCGGGCAGGTATCGCTTGGCAATCTTGCCGCGATGGGAGCCGCCGCGACCAACATCGTGCTGGTGGGCGATCAAATGCAACTTCCCCAGCCGGTCCAGGGCGTGCATCCGGGCGAGACCGGCCTCTCAAGCCTTGAGTACCTTCTGGAAGATCGGGCTACTGTGCCGGTAGATCGCGGCATTCTTCTAAACGAGAGCCGCCGGCTGCATCCTGCCCTCTGCCGGTTTATTTCAGATGCGATCTATGATGGACGCCTCGGCTCGCACCCATCGACGGAGGCTCGATACCTGCGCGTTCGGCCCGATGCACCCGGCGCAATTCGGCCGGCAGGATTATCCTTTGTGCCGGTTGCGCATGATGGCTGCACGCAGTCAAGTCGCCCCGAGGCCGAGGCGGTAGCCGAGCTCGTCCAGAAGCTGTTGGCGCAAGAACTCGTTCGGGATGGCGCCACGTCGCCTCTCACTCTCGACGATATTCTGATCGTCGCTCCCTATAATCTGCAAGTGAACCTTCTCAGGCAAGTTTTGCCGCCGGGTTCTCATGTCGGCACGGTGGACAAGTTTCAGGGACAGGAAGCTGCGGTCGCGATCGTCTCGATGACGACATCCAAGGGCGTCGATGCGCCGCGCGGCACCGAATTCCTGTTCAATCCAAACCGCTTCAACGTCGCCTTGAGCCGCGCGCAATGTCTGGCTCTCGTTGTGCATGGCGCCCAGCTACTCGAAGGCGCGTGGACGAAGATCGACGACCTTCGCCGCCTGAACCTGTTTGCTCACGCCGAGTCAATCGCGCAGACCCAGCGGTGAGCCCATCCATATTGAGAAGAAAGTCATGTTGAGAGCACCCTTCAGTTCTGAGTTTGATCCTTCCGAGGAAAGCGAAGGCAGTACCGATCCCCTGGGATTGTTGCCCGGCTACGAGCGCCTCGCCGACCGACTGCTGCCGGCGGTTACCGTGCGGATGGGCCATCCACGCTTTGTCACGGCCATAGCAATCGGCGCGCGCCTTCTGGAGGATTGGGATGAGGATACGGTAGCCGCGGACGGCATAACACCGCCATGGCTCGTGTGGGAATGGTTTGTCGTCGAGGCGTTTGTGCGCACGGAGAAGTCACCCTCCGGGACATCGGGCGTTCCCGGCATTCAGAAGGTTCGGCGCGCCCTGCGCAGCCAACGGCCGGTCTGTGCGACGGCCTATCTCAAGACGCCCAATGCGTTCGGCTTCACTGGCGTGTTTCGGCGCCTTGCCCGTGGGATCGAAATCATTACCGATGATGGCACGCTCGACGAGGGCGGCTATCAACTGGTTTCCGCATGGGCAAAAGATCAAGGTCTCGACGGCTTCCTCGATGGGGCGAGCGGAGCCGGGCACTCCTTTCGCGAGCGGATTCGGCGCGCGGTTGCTCAGGGCATGGATAAGGGACACACCACACAACAGTCCGGCGAGTTTTGGCGCGAACTCGCGAATCGCCTCGATCCAACGGCGCCAGGGCGCCGCGAGAAAGCCGTTCTTACCGAGCGGATTCTGTCGCGTGCCGGCGACATGGATATGATCGCGTACCTCAAAGAGGCTCTGGTTGCGCAGGGTGGCGTGAGCGGACGTAGCCACGAGGCGTCGTTTCTCCGCAAGCTTAGCCGCAAAGCTCCCCCGCCGCTTCAAGAGCTCCTTACCGCGATCGATGCGTATGAGACTTTCGGGCGCGTAATCACCGATACGTTCGATGGCTTGCGCTATTGCGCATCGAGCAACGGCGGCTTGCCTGTAGATGCCAAGATTTTCTCTGCGACAAAGGTTGCCAAGTCAGCGCTCGAACTCCTGGCGCCAAGCCTCGCGCGCGTTCGGTCTCACCCAACACTGCTCGAATGGGAGAGCAAAGAGAAAGGCATCGCCCAAGCGGTCGACCGGTTCGAAGAGGTTCGAACGACCGCTGAACTCTTTGAGGCCATTCTCCATCATCACGACCAGGTTCAGCGGGAGAAACCACCACATGGAAAACGCACCTGGTTTGAGCGCGGGCCGCGCGGGCTGGTGGCTTTGCGGGCCGGCTATACGCTACCTGAACCGCCTACCGGTAAGGCCGGTTATGTTCACGAATATCGCATTCCAACTTTCTCCGGATTTCTCTCCGACCTGGGGGTCCTTCAATGAGCGGCCGACGTTCGTCGGCACCCGACCGAATACGCGCGCGCCTGCTCGATCTTTGGTCCGGCGACGAGGCTTTTGGCCGCCCGCTTGGCTGCGTGGCAACAAGTTTTACGTTCAACGCCGAGTTTTTCGAGGAACAATGCTTGGCACGGTTCTTGTCGATTCAGAGCAACCCCAACGAAACCGCGAAAGCCTATCTCATTGAACGTGAAGAAAAGCTTGCACAGAGCTTTGCTTGTGTCTTGGTCGATAGCACGCAAACCGACGCCAATCGCAGCCTACGTTGGCATATGCTGCCGGTGCGTTTACCCGGCGGAGGCATATTACACGCCAAGCTCACCCTTCTTATGTGGGAAAAGTTTATCCGGGTTCTGATCGGTTCGGCCAATCTGACCGAACCAGCCTATCGCCAAAATCAAGAAGTTATGGCCGTCCTCGAATTCGGTCCTCAGGACAATGCTGCGCCCGAACTGCTACGCGAGTGCATCGGCTTCCTCCATCGCGTGCGTGGGTACGCACCTGGCATCGATCGCACCGATAGCGGGCCACAAGCCGCTCTTGTGGACTTTCTGTCATCGGTCGAGCAGCGTGCTCGTTCTTTGCCGCCCGCGGATCGCGATGACTCCGAATGCGTCCTGATTCCTCTCGTTCCCCGCGGTGATACAGTCATCCAGCAACTCAACGCTCGATGGGTTGGGACGCGGCCGGACCAAGCATGGGTATTGAGCCCATTTTTTGACGAGGAGGTTCGCGCCAGCGAGACGGCAAACGCTTTTGCCGCCCTTCTTACAACGCGCGGTGAGCGCTGGTTAAGCTTCGCTGGACCTGGCCGCACTCTGCCGGACGGAACGGTGCAGATCGATGCGCCAGCGGCGCTCAAGCAATCTTCGCACCCATCGCTCCAGCATACGTTTTCGATCGTCGACCAGCGCATCGAGATTGAAGGCAAGCAAGAGGATCGCCCTCTTCACGCGAAATCCATCTGGTTGGAGCGGGACGACCGAGCGCTCTACATGCTCGGGTCGAGCAACTTCACGGCCGCGGGGCTTGGCCTTCACTCCCGACACAATATCGAATTGAACATTGCTTACATCATTCGTGATCGCCGCTCGCGTTTCGGAAGGCTCTGCGCGCTTTCATGGCCGCAGGAGGATGAACTCGACAACATCGAAGACGTTCAGTTCCTCGGCGGCTCATCTGACTCGGCCGACAACTTAGAGGCTCCGCCTCTACCGGTGGCTTTCGGCCTGGCGTTGTTCTGGCTCGACAAGCATGGCGCGCGCCTTGAGCTTGAGATCGGTGCTGGCGCGCCGCCGTTCTTTGAAATTTCGTCCAAAGAGTACGGACCGCTTATAGATGATCGGGGCTGGGCAAATAGCGGACGCCCGAATGCCGTCGTTCTTCCCTGGGATACAAAGCGCCCCCCCAGTTCGCTCAATGTTCGCTGGCATGACGATGCGAAGCGCGAATGGAGCGCGCTGTGGGTCGTGAATGTTGCCGATGCATCGGCTCTTCCGCCGCCCGATGAGCTGGGGAGCCTTTCGCTTGCGGAACTCATTGAGATTCTTACGTCCGCGCGCCCGCTGCACGAGGTTGTCCTTCGTATCCTTCAGCGCCGAGAAAAGCAGAAGCAGCCAGGAGCGGCTAGCGAAGTTGATCCACACAAGAGGGTCGACACAAGTCAATTTCTGCTACGCCGCATGCGGCGCGTTGCTCAGGCGCTAGAGGGTATGCGTGAGCGCATGCAACAGCCGATGAGCTCCCTCGACGCTCTTCGCTGGCGCCTGCGCGGACCGATCGGACCTCTTGCCCTGGCTAAGCGGCTCGCGGCCGAAGACCCGGAAGGGGCAGCGTTCATGATCGCCGAGGTAGCCGCCACGCTGCGCAGCGTCGTATGGAGGCCTTTGGGCACGCTCGACAAACATGTCATTGGCCTCGAAGTCAGTGAGATCACCCGGTCCTTGCAGGAGCTCGCCCTGCAAGCAGCCGCTCCACCCAGCCTCGCCGCTTATGTCGCGGCCTCTTTTGAGGAGCTGCTATCGTGACTTGGCCCGTTGACCCCCGTGATCTTGGCGAGCGTCTCGATCTCAGGAATGATCGCGTCAGCAACGAAGATGCGCTGCGGCAACAGCGCACGATCGCGGAACTTCTGCGCCGTCTCGGCAATCAACCGGGCATCGTGCTGGCCGACGAAGTCGGCATGGGAAAAACATTTGTCGCGCTCGGCGTCGCCATGACGGCAGCCCTCGCCGATCGCGGGAAACGGCCAGTCGTCATTATGGTGCCTGCATCGCTCCACGAGAAATGGCCTCGCGATTTTAAGGTATTCGTCGATCGCGCAATCAAGTGCGCCGTTGACAAGACGCTCCGCGCCGCACCTGTTGCGTCGGCGCTCGATTTTTTCCGACTTATCGATAGCGACTCCAGCAACCGTCCGCAGATCATTTTTCTCAAGCACGGAGCCTTTCATGTGCAGAACATCGATCAGTGGGTACGCCTCGCACTGATCAAGCGCGCGATCAGCGGCATACATCTCGGCGAAAAGCGGAATGCGCTGCCGCGGTTCGCTGCGGACCTGCTGCGAACGAAGTCCTCCTACAATGACCCGGAGCTCTTCGCCAAGCTGCTGCGCATCTCCAACCGGGAATGGCGCCACGTCATCAACGAGCATTACCGGACTCGCCCCGAGCTTCAACTCTCTGACGCACCCATTCCTGAGGCAATCCAGAAAGTGCTCGAATCAAGCGACATCGATGTCGCCGAACTACGCAACTGCTTGCGCGAATTGCCGGCACGGGAATCGGCTTCCATCAACGATCGACTGGAGCGAGCACGCCGCGCGATCAACGATGCGCTGCGGACGATGTGGCCATCAACCCTCGCGAAAGCGAGGTTCCGCTCTCCTCTTCTGATCCTTGACGAAGCCCATCACCTGAAAAATCCGGCAACCCGTCTAGCCTCCCTCTTTGTGACCGATGACGCACGGGAGGACGCCCGCACGATCACGGGCGCGTTGGATGGATCGTTCGAGCGGATGATGTTTTTGACAGCGACGCCATTTCAGCTCGGACACCATGAATTGCTAAACGTGATCGGCCGATTCCGCGGTGTCGCCTGGAAGACGTTACCCCATCACACAAGAGAGCAATTTGGGGCGGAACTGGAAGCGCTCGGCAAGATATTGGACCGCGCACAGCACCGCGCGGCTGAACTCGACAAACGATGGTCTTCCCTCCGTCAAGACGATCTCGTCGGCAGCGACGGCCAGGAGGTGACCATCGACGAATGGTGGCAAGGGGGCGCCGCAGCTAATCTCCAAGAACGTATCCAAATGGTCATGCGATCGTTCCAGCAGGCCCAGGTCGCGATGAAAGAAGCCGAGGCCCCGTTGCGCAAATGGGTTGTCAGGCATCTGCGCGATCCCATGCTCCCAGGCACCAACGTGCCGCGGCGTTCTCGGCATCCCGGCCGGGCGCTTTCCTTGTCGCTTGGTGGCGATGGCGGTCTCCCTGTAGGCGACGAGGCTTTGCTTCCATTCTTACTCGCCGCTCGTGCCCAAGCCGTCGTTGTCCGGGAAGGCATAAAGGCTGGACGAGCGACCTTTGCGGAAGGGCTGGCGTCGAGTTACGAAGCTTTTCTTGAGACGCGACGCAACGGATCACCTCACGAGGACGAGGCGCAGGAATTAAGGGCAACCGCGCCCGGCCAACTCGTCAACAGTTACGTTGAGAAGCTGACGAGGGCACTTCCGGATGTGGCTGCTTATGCCCAACATCCGAAGATTGCCCCGCTGACTGCGCGGGTTCTCGACCTTTGGCGGCACCGCGAAAAGGTCGTGGTCTTCTGCCATTACCGTGAGACGGGCCGGGCAATCGTGAGACACCTATCGGCGGCGCTGGAACGACAGCTTTGGAGCGACGCCACACTTAGATTTGGGCTTGAGCACGAAGCCATTCGAAAAGCCGTTGCCGATTTTGGGGCGCGTTTCGATACGGATGGGGGCATGCGTCAGCCCTTGCATAACGAGCTAGTCAGGCGCCTCGAGCCTTACGCTGAATTGAGCAGCGAAGATCGAAATCACATTCAGGAGGTCGTTCGCCGTTTCGTCCGAACGCCCCTGTTCGTCGCTCGCTACTTCGACATTCATGCGCGATCGGGCGAGGACGCTTTGCAGGAGGCGTTCGGCACGCGCGACTTATCGGGCATTTCCCTCGGGGAGAAGATCGATTCCTTCTTAAAATTTATTGCCCAGCGATGCACGCCTCCTGAGCGCCAGGATTACCTCGATGCCCTGAGCCGTATGCAGCCGGGGATTCGCGGAGAGACCCTGCGCGAGAATGACGATGATTTGAGCCAGATGAGGGGGATCAGCGTGATGCCCAACATCCGGCTCGCGAACGGGCTCGTGAAACAGGAGACGCGCCAACGGCTGATGCTCGCCTTTAATACCCCGTTCTTTCCGGAAGTCTTGGTCGCCTCAAGTGTGCTCGCCGAGGGGGTAGATCTGCACTTAAACTGTCGGCATGTGATCCATCATGATTTAAGCTGGAATCCGAGCACACTCGAACAGCGCACGGGCCGTGTCGATCGGATCGGCGCCATAGCCGAAACCGTCCGCAAACCGATCGAGGTTTTCCTTCCTTACGTGGGCGGCACACAAGACGAAAAGCAATTTCGGGTCGTCATGGATCGGGAACGTTGGTTTCAGGTCTTGATGGGCGCCGACTATCGAACCGATGAGTCCTTCACGGAGAAAGCCGCGGAGCGGATACCGCTGCCAGCTACCGCCGCAAAGGCTCTCGCGTTCGACCTGTCCGTCAAGTCCGACCCTGACGCAATAGACTGCAACCCGCCGCCGACCGTTACTTCCGTTTCCACCACCGAGCTGCCCCGTGCCTTACGTGACGTTACGCCCATTTCTTCAAAAGACGTCGAAGGTGGGGTGCAGGTTGACGGCCTCGATCGGCGATGATGAGCACTATAGGCCCATAACGAGATCATCTCTTCTTGCTCGGAAGGAGGAGCATCTCAGGCCAAGAGACTGGTCTCCGGAGCATGGTCGCATGGCAGGAAAGGTTAGCATCAAATGCCCGTTTAAGGCGCTCAAGCAGCGGCTCTATATCCTCGTTCACACTAGGATCGCTTGGAGAGCTTCGGAGCGTGAGGGCGTTCAGCGCCTGCAGTAGTTCCCAATCACGGAGGATTTCGATCTTAGTTTCCTTTTCCATCACTCCAAAGATTAGTCTATGGACGAGCGTGCCGGTCCCGGTAACCTCATCCTCAACAGTCATGATCAACAACGGGCTACAAAGACCATCAACGCGGGCTAAGCGCGCCGGGACACCTTGCGCGTCTTCGAGCGCAACATCGAAGAGATGGTGACCGACACCCAGAACCCGAGAAGCGACGTTCGTGCCACGAAGACTGCGATCGAAGACGAGTCCTTCGTACTTGTCGCGAAGCGCGTAGCTGCGCGCCTTCCAACTATCGGGCGTCCTGATCTCCAGACCGTCGTCACGACGGAAAATCCGGCGTCCATGTCTGCTGACCGTTTGAGTGAAGAATCTTTCAAGATCCGCAAGATCAACCTGTGGCAGATCTTTACCAACCTGTTGAAAGTCGAACCTCGACACATTGCCGAGAAGTTCGCGCACCGTTTCCACCACGTCCCGCCCGCCGAGCGTAGCCGTTGCTCGATCAAACCACGCCCCCAATCGCTCGCCCGAAAGCCCTTCGCTCCCCGAAAACAGCTCGTTGAAAAGCGAATTGCCAGCCATGCCTATGACCAACTGCGAGATGTCCTCTTGTTCCTCCATCACTGATGAGAGAGCGGCCTGAATTCGCTCCAGCTTCGCGTTGAGAAGGTCCCAGATGCGAGCCTCGACAGTTTGTGGATTTCGCAAAATGTAGACTGAGACCGGCCGCGTCTGGCCGTAGCGAGACAGACGCCCGACCCTCTGGTGAAGGCGCATGGGATTCCATGGCATATCCGCGTGGACCAGCACCGCGCAGCGTTCTTGAAGATCGATGCCTTCGCCGCCGGCCTCTGTCGACACGAGGAACCGCACCTTTCCCGAGTTGAAAGCGTCTGCTGCGTGCTCGCGAGGTTGGCTGATCGTCTTTGACTCGCCCGAAGCCTGCTCAAGCCCATCCAGCCTTTCGTCTCCATTGATAAACGCGGCAGAACCGAATCCAAATCGCAGATGAAGCGCGTTCATGATAAGTGCTTGAGTGGCCTTGTATTCCGTAAAGAGCAGGATCGGCTCGTCCAGGCCAAACTCCTCGCCAATCATTCGAAGCAGGCGCTCGATCTTCGTCTCCTGGGCTATCGCGCCGGCGAGCGCGATAAGTTCGTCAAGACGCTGGATTTCGTCTTCCATCAACAAGACAGCGGCAGACCCGGGCAGTGCCTCTTCGGCTTCGGCCAAATCGTCGAACGTCGCTTGATCGTCGTCGGGTAACCCGACAGAGGAAGCCTCGCTCGAACGCCTGACGGCATCCGCCAGCATCGTGCGGCGCTTGCCGAGCGCATTCCGGATCGCTGCGATCGAGCTGGCGGCAAGCTTCTGGAGGGTGATGAGCACGAGCATTCGCGCCGTCTGCGCGCGACCGTCAAGCGTCCCTGCATATGCGCGACCGTCGATCACGAATTCACTCAGCGTGCGGTAAAACTGGGCCTCTTGCTCACTATATTTGTACTCGCGACTATAGACATCGACCGGTTTAAAGAGCTTGTTGCCTTTAAGGTTGGTGACCGTCGCCTTGTTATTTCGGATCATGACCTTCGGAAGCTGAGAGAGTTGTTCCGTCGTGTTCCGCTCCGCATCGAAGAGATCAGGTCGCACGAGCTGCATCAGACCGAAGAAGCCGTAATCCTTTCCGCGATGTGGAGTTCCTGTGAAGAAGAGCAGAGAGTTGATCTTGCCCCGCGCCTGGAGGTCCGAGACAAGACTGTATGCAAGTGTTTTGCCGGCCTTTTCATCAATACCCAGATGATGGGCTTCATCAACGATGACCAAGTCCCAGGGATCGGCGTTGAGCAGCCTTTGGCGTGCCCCACGACGATCGTCACGCAACGTGTGAAAGGATGCGACGACCATCGAAGCGGTCGCCCAGAAATCGCCGCGCTCCGTGTCCGCCTCCGTGACATAGCGTTGGAGCCGGATGTCGAACATGTCCTTGAGGCGGAACTGCCACTGAGGGACGAGTTTCGCCGGGGCAAGGATCATCACTCGGCGCACTCGGCCAGAGGCGATCAAGGGCAAGAGAACAAGGCCACATTCGATTGTCTTGCCCAGCCCCACGTCGTCGGCGACCAGCCATCGAAAAGGCCACTCCTGCGTTACTTTGCGGCAAACCCATAGTTGGTGAGGCAGCAACTGCACACGCGAGCGTGAAAACACCCCCCATTGGTCATTGACGGACCGGATAGTAAGCGCCTGCGCGCGGATCACCGCGTCGATGGGATCGGCAGCCGAGCCATCTTGGAGAGCCGAGTGGAGCGACGGAATCTCAACAAGCTCGCCAGTGATAACCTGTTCAACGTTCCCGCCGAAGCGAACGATAACAGTGGCGCCCATGTCCACCACTACGCGACCATTTCCATGTCGCGGATGGTGAACGGAGACACCCGCTGCCAATTGTCTTGTGTTTGTCATCCGTTAGCTGCCTCGGCCTAAAGCGCGTCCTCAGTGTCCTGGTCCTGCTCCCAAGAAAAAGCTGGTGGATCGCGGTGGGTCGTTTCGAAACACTGAACCAACGCCGCCCTGTTTTCCTCGCGGGTGATCAATTGCAGCGGAAGGTCGAAGTCGCCTTCAAAGCGAGCACGACTACCACCGAGATGGCTTGTTATAAAGTCGTAGATCGTCCGGCTCGCTTCCTTGTCCGCCCGCTCACCAACGTCTGCTCCAAGCTCATTCAGCAGCGCGCGAACACGCTGGGATGAAACCCAGCCATAAGGAGCCATAAGGCTCTCATGGCGCGACTCGTACACCTTGTGGCGTAGCATCTCGCGGATCATCCAGTTCATGCCAATGCCGAGAGACCGGTTTATGGGCGCGGCATCAATGCAAAGACGCATCGCCGGCGCCCAGTAGCTCGGCTGCAAAGCGCCATTTAGGGAAATAACGCCTTGGTCCTCAATGATTCTAGGCAGCTTGAGGGTAATTTCTCTGTATTCATCCAGCCATCGGGCGACCGCATACAGATCAACAAATGTACGTCGCCATGGAAGGTATCGCTGATCGAATTGTTCCGGCGCACTCCAGCGTTCAAGCCGAGCAAGCCAGGATTGCACATCATCAGGTGGTCGCGAGTCTGCGAGTTCAAGCCACCAGCCTTCTCGATAGCCAGCCTCGATAAAGCTTCGGTGTTGTCCGTCCTGCGCGCGGCCGAACGATTGGAAGCAAGATAGGGCGAACATGGTGAACCACGTCGCCCGATCACTCGCTTCCCGAAGCTGCGACGGTGAGAATGTGCCGGGATACGTACGCTGCGAATACAAGGTCCGAAGATCAGTTCCTTCAAAACTCCACCAAGCATGGATCGCCGTCAACACCGTTTCGGGCGGTGGTGCCGGGGGCGGGGTGACGAGCATGGGTATGAACGCGTCACGTCCCTGAAGGGCGTAAAGCAGATCGTCCTTCTCCTTTTCCGTCCAACCCGACAGCAACTGACTGATCCGCAGCTGCGACGTGGGCCAAGGCAGCCAACTGGGCCGATTGCGTCGAATCTCTTCACCCAAGTCCCGGCCTTGGCGACCCTTGATGATGTAGCGGAGCGCCGCCATCTGGCGGTTACGGTCCTCGGCAGGTACTTCCGCTACCCACGACGCTAGATCGCGCGCTTGAGGGCCGAAGCCCGATCTTTCGCGAGCAACTCGGAAGAACTGAAGACCGGGACCGGTATAACGCTTGTCGAGCAGATACTGCGCAGGTGCGAATGCACATAGTCTGTGCTCTTCGCTGTCAGCCGCCGAATCTGGATAAGGAAGTTGAGCGAAGCGCCAGGTTCCATCTTGTGCGAGAAACAATGCCTGCCTGGCGGTGTCCAGGATCTCATGGAGTTCGTTGTCGAGCGGCGCTTCCCGGATTGACTGGGGGGTAACGGCGCGGCCAAGGGCTTGGGCCAACTCGGGATTGATACGCTTTTCTTTACCGATTTGGCGACGAAGAAGGCTCGAAAAGCGAAGCGGACGGGCGTTTCCGAAGCCCAGCTTTCTTAGTTGCCCAGCCACCTCGGATGAAATGATCCGATTTTGCAATTCCGTCAGCGTAGGCCAGTCCCGCAGCTTGGCGAGCGTGGCGGGATCCGACAACGCGCCATCAGTGTAATGGTCCACTTCCGATGCCTGCACCAGAGAATCGAATGGGGATTGCAAACGCGTCGGCACGACTTTGTGCCGACTGGCGAGGCACGCGTATCCATGCCCGTCCACATGCAAGTGTCGGGCGAGATCGTCGTCGAAGTCCGGCGCAAGGACGTCGAATAACCGGGACCAGAAGATATTTCTCGCTGTTTGCTCGGAAGCATCGAGATCCAGACGTTTTGCGAACTGAGACCAGTCGGCGTCCACAAGATCGCGCAACTCCAAAAGGCGGTCTCCGAGCGTCCGCCCCAGCGTTCGGAACTTCTCCTGCTGCTCCGCAATCGAGCCGGCCAATCCCGTCCGTCCGGGGTCGACTGCGAAAGGACCATTGAGCAACCAGCCGGATCGCAGCTCCTCCTCAAGTGGGGCAAGATTCCACAGGCGCCTCAGGTCGCTGGAGAATGCACTGGGACCTGCGGCGTCTATGCGGAGCAAGAGGCTATATCCGTTTGAGAGATCGACGCGCAGGGCTCGCTCCCTCATCCGACCAGAAACGGAAACGAGGTAGATCGTGCCCTTATCCAAAAGCGGAGAGAAGACACAATCGATGCTCTCGGATGCGTCAGCCTCGATCTCGACGCGGCGAATGGTGCGCGCGAAGGCGGGCAACCAAGTCGCGGCGACCCTGAATGCTGCGATGGCATCGGCACCTTTGTCGGCGGTCGTCATCGAGAACGGAACGTCGATCACGGTAGCCTTTCGGCCGCTGGAGCTCTTTAGATTCTCTCCTACATCAATACCTTCCGGCCAGGCCGCCGGAAGAAAGCCGCCAACCGTGCGCAATGCGATGAAGCCGCTCGCTACGCCCACGCTGTCCGACAAGACATGGACGCTCTTAAAACCCAGACCAAACTTGCCAGTCAGATCGTCCCCCGGCCGCTTCTCGGAGAAATTCATCAGCAGCATGTTGAGCAAGTCGCGGTCGTGACCGAGACGACGCCCCTCTTCCGCGTCGCGTCCCATGTGGTTAATAGGACGACCCCAATGGATGACACGAAATCCACTTAAGACGTTCGAAAACAGCTCGACACGGAAGCAGGCGTCGGTCGTAGCTCCACCGTGCTGCCGGTAAGCGTCGTCTGCGTTTTGGAAGAGCTCGAAGAGGACCCGGCTAGCCGAGTATCCAAAATCCCCGATCTTGCTGCGAACGGCTGACAGAAGTTCGGCCGCCAGCGCGCCATCCGATACCTCTCGCCAAAGCTCCGCCTTGAGCTCCTCAATCTTCTGCGCCGGCGCGGAAAGATGATGCAGGCGGCTTTCCTCAGCCTGGTATTTACGTAGAGCTTGCTGCGAGCGATATTCGGTGGGAAGCTTCAACTCGGCGAGAATAGTAGGCAATCGGTCACGCAGCAGACGTTCGGTTTCCTCGATCGTCGATTGATCGACCTCAACTGCCTTGTCCAACATCTCTTGCAACGCCGTCCGTTGGCGTTCCATGCCAAGCCATAAGCAGTCCGTCGCGATCGTCTGGACGAACCGGCGAAAAATTCCGCTGGCTTCACGCGGACTGTATCGAGTCGGATCGACTTGTCTGATTGGTAACGTGATCAATGACCGCACCTTGCCGTCGGCGGCGCGGATACCTTCGTGAGTCTTATGCAGATTGCCAATGAGGATTCCTTTGTCGGCACCGCTCAATGCCGCGTCGAACGAGTCACCCGACATTGCGATAGCTTGGACGCGCTCGCCCAAGACTGGCTCGACGAAGAAACGACGTTGATCAACCTCAGCGACCAGCCGGTTCGGGTAAAGGATTTCTTTTGGAAAGTGGTAGTCGAGGTCGGCCCAAAGGGTGTCGACATCGGCCGTCGCATCGGTCGCCCACTCGTTCGCGAGGCTCCTAAAAGGCTCGCCGCGACCAATCAACCCGAGATAGACAATAATTAGATCGGACGGCACGCGCCCCTTCCAACTTTCGAGGAACATTCGCTGCTGCTGCGCCGACTGGGCTTCCAACGCGACCAGATCGACGTCCCTGATCTGTCCTCGGCGACGGTCCGCTGTGAAAGGATCAAGAGATTCATTTTCGGCGTTGGGAGCCTTGAGGTGCGACTGCTGACGCCCTCCCAGCATGGAAGCGTAGTCTCGCGCCAAGACATGCCTCGGGTCGAGACCGTCACCGTCTTGGACGACCTCACTCCCAATCCGCCAATTCCCAGCATCTGTGCGAACGCGCGTTCCACCGAACACTTCGCAGCGCGCATCTTCCGGCCACCCTGCGACGACACTAAATCCGTGGCGATAGGCCCTGCTCGCCGCTTCACCTTTTCGTCCTTTCTCCTGCGCCAGTGCTGCCAGACAGTCGAGATGGGCTCCCGCCAACTTTGCGTCGGAGGCGCTGAGAGCAGTGAAAGCCGCGACGATTTTCATGGCGTCGTCGCAACTATCTCCGAGTGACGTCAGAACCGCCGCCAGCAGAGGCCAGCCTGGCAATCCGATGTCACCGCTGGACTTGGCCAAGGTCGAAAAATCCTCGACCGGATAATCGTTTGCCCCTCCGAGGCGGCCGACGATATTCGCTTCCTCGATCATCAACGCAAGCGCCGCGAAGGAGGAGTTCCGATCAGGCAGAACCCACTCCTCTAGATGGGCAAAGCCGGGCATCAAGGCGATCCTGATCTATCCGATGAACGCGCTCGCGACCGATCAGGCACGACGCATCGCACGTGCCATAAATAGCATCTCCAACTTGAATGGAGTGCGAGCGGGCATTTATGCAGACGCCGAGCCGGTCTCGCCGACGGATGCGATGACCGAACAGGAAGTCATTACGCGGCGCGCCACCATGCGAGCGAAGCCGCCTGACATTTTGCTGACCAACTACAAGATGCTCGACTACCTGCTGCTGCGCGGCATTGACCAGCCGCTCTGGGCGGCCAACGCACCGGAAACGCTGCGCTTCCTGGTGGTCGATGAGCTGCATACATTCGACGGCGCCCAGGGTGCGGATCTCGCCCTTCTGATCCGGCGGTTGAAGCATCGCCTCGGCACACCGGCGGGGCACCTTGTCAGCGTTGGCTCATCCGCGACCTTGGGCTCTGGCGCGGATGCCGCCACGGAACTGCGCGCCTATGCAGGCACGATCTTCGGCGAGAGCTTCGACGAAGAAGCCGTCATCCGCGAAACCCGACAGGCGCCCGATGAGGTTTTTCCTGAGCCAGAGTATTTCGAATGGCCCGACGATACCCAGGTCGATGCGGCGCTCGACCGCGCGATGGTACTGAGCCAGGCAGAAACGGCTCAACACCTTGCACGGAGCCTCTTCCCGGCACCGGACGACGAGGATCTCAAGGAAGTCCACGAGGGCGACCCTGCCTCGACCGTCTGGCGGCTTCTTCTCGGAAAGTTGCTGCGCGAACACGTCGCGGCCCAGAGAGTCTTGCGGATCATTGCCGAAGCACAGGCGCCACTTGACCTCGGTGCCATCGCCGAGCAGCTCGGCAAGGTCAAGGCGCTCTCAAAACGGACGCCCGATGCGCGCGTGCGGCTGGCTGAACTGATCGTGTCGCTGGTCGCCTGGGCCCGCTCCGGCTCCGAATCGGCTCCCCAACCGCTATTTAGCGTCCGCATCCAGACCTGGGCGCGAGAAATGGCGGGCATGGTGGCAACGCTGCCGCGCTGGGAGGCCGGCAACCAACGTTCGCCGATCGACCTCGTGCACGCCCGGGACCGGGATGAGAGCGCGTTGAAGCGTATGCTGCCGCTCGTGAACTGCACGCGATGTGGGACAACCGCCCATATCGGCCGGCTGCCTCCCGCCGGCAGGAGTCTCGGCGCCCCACTTAACGACCTGTACGAAGAGTATTTCGATAACAGGTCGACAAGGCTGCGGCTGATCTACCATGAGAGTGTCAGCCGGAAAGCTGGCACCTCCGGTCATGGTGGGGTCATCACTGGCTTGCTCGATTGCGAGAGTCTCGAATTCACCCCAGAGGAACACAGCAAAGATCTGGAGCCGGGTGCGCGTAGTCAGGTGTGGTTGTACGACCCGACCGGCGGTGGGTCGGTTGATCGCACTTGTCCGGCTTGCGGCTATGGTCATGGACTTTTGTTGTTCGGACTGCGCGCATCGCGAATGACAGCGGCGCTTGCCAACACCCTCTATGCATCAAGACACAACGAGGAGGATCGGCGCGCCAAGCCGCGTCTTTTGATGTTCTCCGATTCCGTGCAGGACGCCGCGCAGCGCGCTGCCGTAACAGAAATGCGCAATACCGTATCGGTAATCCGCAAATCGCTCTTCCAAGCACTGCGGGAAAGCGAAACACGCGGTTTGACGCTTGCCGACGTCATCAAGGAACTGCCGGCGGAGCTTCGTGCTTTGCTTGGCGACGAGGCGTTCGCGGCAACATTCATAACCCGGGAACAGACTTGGCGCGCCCCTTATCAACAGCTGCGGCAAAGCGACCATCTGCCGGAAGGCGGGCGGTTTATGTCTCATGTCGAGTGGATGCTTGGCTGGGAATACTTCGAAGACCTTACCTACCTGTCGCACATGTCGTCGTCGCTGGAGACCTCGGGCATCGTCGTGGCGGACGTCTCTCCCGACATCATCGACACGGTGGCTGAGAACCTGCCCGGCAGGATTGCCAATGCCGTTTCGGGGCATTTCGCCATCACTCGGGAGATGGCCTCTCGTTTCATTCATGGCCTACTGCAGCAAATGCGGCGACGGGGTGCCGTCGCGCATGAATACATCGTAAAGGGAATGCAAGCCTCGCCGCGGAAGATTGGCGGGCCTAACTATTTTGCGGCTGCCATGTCGCTCGGCATCAAGGACGTGCTGCCGACCCCCAATCACCGGAGAGGACCCGCGCCGGTGCCGGTCACATTGCTCCGCTCCTGCGCTGGATACCAGCCGTTGCTTCAGGATCATTCGACCAACTGGTATCGCGACTGGGCCGACAAATTCTTCCCAGCGGTCTCACTTGCACTGGTTCCTCAGTACGATCTTATCTTCAGGGCGACGATGGAATGCCTCGAGGCCGCAAGCATCGTCCGCCGCATTGACAGGGTCGCTCCCTCAACCGACTACGGTTTTGTGATAGAGCCCGAAGTCATCACTGTCTCAGATCGCGTGAGGCATTTGCGGTGCAACGCCTGTCGCCGGCAGGAAATTGCGCTCGAAGATAGTTCATCCGTTATTGGATCGCCCTGTACGCGCATTGCCTGTTATGGCACGCTCGAAAGCGACGATCGCATCGTTCCGGCGTCGACGATGTCGTTGCTCGGCACCGACCGCAATCATCGTGTGGTCGGCTTCGAACACACCGGCATTCTGGAAGTCGACGAGCGCCGCGAGATCGAGCGCGGCTTCATCGACAAGGAAACGCCCTGGGCGCCCAACCTGATCTCGGCCACGCCGACACTTGAAATGGGAATTGACATCGGCGACCTCTCGACGCTGGTACTGTGCTCTGTGCCACCGGAAGCAGCGAACTATGTGCAGCGGGTCGGCCGCTCCGGCCGACGCGACGGAAACTCGCTCAACTTCACGATCGCGACGGCGCAACGGCATGACCTGCAGTTCTGGGAAGACCCTCATGCGATGCTGGCGGGCAAGATCCGCGCGCCCGGAGTTTACATTGGTGCCCTCTCCGTCTTGCTGCGCCAGGCTGCTGCATTCTCGCTCGACTGCTTCGTTGCTACGGGCGAGCAAGCGGGTGATTACGGTAACGTACGCAACGTTCTTCGTCAGCTCGACGAAAGCCGCGGGAATGGCTTCCCGCTCAACTGGTTCTTCTTCCTCGAGCAGAACGGTGCAACGATTGCGAAAAACTTTCTGGAGATTCTGCCGGCTGAGGTCGCCGAACGACCGGAAATTTCGGGTCGCATTATCGATTATCTGTCCGGTCGGAGCGATCGGACACTGATCTGGCACATTCGCTCTATCTTCGACGCTGCACGGGCCGAGCGAGACGATCTCATCACCCGGCGCAACGAACTCGATGCCGAGGCAAAAAGAGTCAGGCGGCGCGAGCACGAAATGACCGAGGAGCGGCTTAACGAACGTCTAGCCGAAATCAAGCGCGACAAGGGGCAAATTAATCACGCAATCCGCCAAGATATTGATGATGTTTCCGTGCTTCGGTATCTAACGGACAAGGGCGTTCTGCCCAATTATGCCTTCCCAGAGGAAGGAGTAAAACTGAAGTCGATACTAGCACGCCAGGAGGAGGACGGTCGGCGCACGGAGAACGGCGACAATCTCGTCACACGTGAGTACGTGCGGCCCGCAAGCACTGCGCTGACGGAATTTGCACCCGGCCAGACTTTTTATGCCAGCGGCCGTGAGGTCGAGATCGAGCGTATCGATCTCACCAGGCGCGATCAGACGACCTTTCGCTTTTGCCAGAACTGCTCGCACGTCGAACCAACGGCAACCGCCAATACATCACCCAACTGTCCTCGTTGCGGCGACGAAATGTGGAGTGACGGGGGCTCGGCGCACGATACGATCGAGCTCAAAACGGTCATTGCCGTCACCTCCGAGCAACAAGCTGCCATCCGCGACGCGGACGATCGCCAACAAATAAGATACGACCGGGGCCTGATTCCTTTCTACAGTACGGCCGACACGGAAACATCTTGGTATGGACAGGAACGCGACGGCTCCGCACCATTCGGCTTCGAGTTCATAGCCCGCTGCGGTTTCCGCGACTTTAATTTCGGGCGTCGAGCATCTGCGCCGGTGGGGCCGAGAATTGCTGGAGAAAATCGCAAGTCGCGCCCGTTCAGGATTTGTTGCGAGTGCGGGACTTTACAACGCCCGCGGCGCGGCGACGCAGATGTCGGCGAGCACGTTGCGCGATGCAAGGTGAAATCGGCAGACGACAGGACAAGACCGCCGAGAGAGGAATGGGAAAGCGAAGTCTTTCTGATGCGCAAGTTTGAAACCGAATCGATCCGCATGATCGTTCCGGTCATGGGCGAAGCCTCGCACGATGACATCAAAAGTTTCGTCGCAGGTATCAACTTGGGCATGCGTACTCACTTCGCCGGGAGAGTCGATCATATCCGCAGTACAGTCGTGGAGGCTCAGCTCGGTGGACTTGCCATAGTCCGCAGCCTTTTCCTTTACGATTCAGTTCCTGGAGGTTCCGGATATCTGCGGCAGCTCGCGCAAGATCCGACATCGATGAGAGCGGTCATCGATTCTGCGGCCCAGGCGCTCCGAACCTGCCCCTGTGTGGCGATTGAGGGCAAGACCGGCTGCTTCCGCTGCGTCAAGTCCTACCGCGCCCAGTTCGGTCCGGGGGAGCCCGACCGCGACACCGCATTGCAGATGATGGAGAGCATCCTCGCCAACTGGAGCAATCTTACCCGGACTGAGGCGGGCATCGACAGCAGGGTTCGCAATTTCGCGGTCGACAGCAAGCTCGAGTCACGCTTCATCCAAAAACTGATCGACCGGTTTGGTGAAAATTGCGTCACGCCACACGTGCTGGAAGGTGGCCGCAAGGGCCATCTTCTGCGGGCCGGCGACGGGACGAAAGTACACTTCTGGAATATTGAAACCCAGGTGCAGATCGACAGGCGCTTCCGCGATGTGCCGCACAAGCGGGTGGACTTCGTGTTCAGCCCCGTCGGCGGCCTCAACACCAAGCCGATCATCGTCGAGATGGACGGGCTTAAGTACCACGCCAATACCGTCGTTGAGGATCTCACAACCCGATTGCTGCTCATGCGCTCGGGTTATGCACGCGTGTGGACGCTCGGCTGGACCGATCTGGAGCAGAGCGGAACGCTCCCGCCGAATCCGCTCAGCGAGGCGCGGCTGGGCGCCACCCAGGCCGGCATCCTGGCGAAGGTTTTGGCTCGCGATGATATGACAGGCCTGAAGGCAGAAGTGGACCTTCTGCAGAGCCGGTCGTCGCTGGAAGGATTGTTCCATTTCTTGTCGCATCCAGAGTCGGCTTGTACCGCCGCGGCATCGGTTCTGATCCGTACCATCGTTGGCCCTGGACGCGACATCGCATCCCTGCCCCGGATCAATTCTGTCTCCAATGATGGACGTCAGTTCCTGGAAGAGTCAGAGCTGTTCGGCCATGTGGTCGACCGCAACTTGGATGTCTACCTTTCCGTCAAAAAGCGCATGCCAGCCGAATGGCGCAACTCGGTCGACGACTGCCGTGTCGTGCTACGCGGCACGTTGCCTGATGTTCTAGGAAACAAGACAATCGTGCCCGGGTACTCTGAGGCGTGGCGCGGGCTATGGCGATTGATCAACTTCCTGCAGGACCTGCCTGGCTTCCACGTCGAATTCGAAGGCCTGGATACGTTAGAGGCTCCCGACGTAAGCAGAGTGGGGTCCGGCCCAATCGACGCGGCGTGGCTCGAGATCTTGACGCTCGCGGGTGAAGGATTCAGGCCGCTCGTCGAAGCCCTGCAGGCGGCCGAGGTCGATGTACCCGACCTGCAGGGGGCCGACGTTACGAGCGACGGCGTGGTCGTGGGCATGCTCGAACTCGGTTGGTCCAACGCGCGCCTTGCAATTTGCGAACAAGCCTTCGATGCGCCTGATTGGGATCTTGTTGTGTTTGACCCTCAGGCAGGAGAGTCCGTTTCCGAAGTTGTCGCCATTGTGCTCCGAAAAACCAGAGGTAATGCTGCATGAACGCCGCGATTTCGTACAGGGTCTCGTACGACCTCGGTTGCCTGCGCTCGCTGAAGAAGCTACCCGACCGTGTGTCGGCGAAGTTTCTCGACATGATGACGCGCTTCATGAGTGATCCATCAGCCCACGGGCTAAATTTCGAGAGCGTTAAGGGTACCCGAGACCGCGGAGTCAAGTCGGTCCGAATCGACCAAGGCTATCGTGCAATTGCATTCGTCACTGGTCAGGACGTTATGTTCCTGCACGTCAACGCTCATGACGAAGCTTACCGCTGGGCAGAAGGACGCAGCGTTCGTGTCGATCCGGCCACGAACAGGATTCGCGTGGTTGAAGCTCTCGAAGTTGAACAAGAGGCCGAGGTCGCCGCGGTCAAGAAGGCCGTTCCCCCCAGTCTGTTTGCCGCAGTCTCGGACGAGCGTCTCACCGCGCTTGGTGTTCTCGCCGAAGAGTTTCCCAAGGTCCGGCAGCTGCGTGATCAAGAAGCTCTAGACAGGAGTAAGGATGCGTTCGACGCGACCAGTCTCGACATCCTAATCGCGCTGGCGGCCGGATATCCCGACGAGGAGATCAGAGCCATCGTCGGTATCAAGGAGCCCGACGGGATCGTAGACAAAAAGTTCGCTCCCTCTTTTGCCGACATCATCGCATCGGACGAAAGCCGACAGCACATCTTCATTCCTGAAACTGAGGAAGAGTTGCGTCGCGTGTTCGAAGGCGACCTGGAAGGCTGGCGCATCTTCCTCCACCCGGAGCAGCGCCGCCTCGCCTATCGCGACTATAACGGACCTGCCCTGGTGCGCGGCGGTGCCGGCACGGGCAAGACCGTTGTCGCAATGCATCGCGCCAAGCACCTCGCCGACCAGATAGCCGCAGATCCCGCCCGCACAGCGGATCGCATTCTGTTCACGACGTTCACAACAAACCTCGCGATCGACATCCAGTCGAACCTGAGAACGCTGTGTCCTGAACATCTCGAAGGGACAAATCCGAGGATTGAGGTGATCAACCTCGATCGGTGGGTGAGCCAGTTCTTGAAACGCAAGAAATACCCGCGCGAAATTGTCTACTTCGGTGAGAACCGGGAACGTCTCGATCAGATCTGGCGCGAGGTTCTCGATGCCCACACCGTCCCTGAGCTCTCGGAAGAGTTCATACGCGCGGAATGGGAGCAGGTGGTCCAGGCCAAGGGTGTCATGACGGAAAGTGCCTACTTCAAGCTGCCGCGTACAGGGCGTGGCACGGCACTCGACCGAAGGCGCCGGGCCAGCCTCTGGAAAATCTTCTCCGATTTTCGCGCACGCATGGTGGACGAGAGGCTAGCCGAGCCAGACGACGCTTACCGCGATGCGATTGAGATCCTGAATTCCGAGGCTTCGAACCTTCCCTATAGCTCCGTGGTGGTCGACGAAGCGCAGGACATGGGTGAGCAGGCGTTTCGTGTCGTTCGCGCAATTGTCCCTGAAAGAACTGATGGTGACAGCAACTCGATCTTCGTCGTCGGAGACGCACATCAGCGCATCTACGGCCGCCGGGCAGCGATGAGCGCTTGCGGCATCAACGTACGCGGTCGCTCGCGGAAATTGCGCCTGAACTATCGGACCAGCGATGAGATCCGCAAATGGGCGGTCTCGATTCTGGAGGGAATATCAGTCGATGACCTTGACGAGGGGGCCGACAGCCTGAACGGGTATACAAGTGTCTTCCGCGGCCCGCCCCCCGAGCTCGCCGGCTTCTCCAACGAGGCGAAAGAGATCGACGCCCTCATCGAGTGGCTCCTCGCAACCAAGGCGCTGGGCACTCAATTGTCTGACATCGGCATCTTGCTGCGCACGAACGGCCAAATTGATCAGCTCGGGCGCAAGCTCTCCGACGCCGGCATAGAAAATACTAGACTTCGGCCGAACATGGCTGACGAACGGGAACAAGCGGGTGTCCGCTTGTCTACCATGCACCGCGCCAAGGGACTAGAATTCCAGGCCGTGGCGATCCCTTTCCTCTCGAAGTCGGCCTTCCCTCCGCCTGCTCTCATGCGAGACGCCGCAGACGACGTTGATCGGCGCATTCTCTTGCAGCAGGAGAAGTTCCTCCTCCATGTCGCGGCTACACGAGCCAAGAAATTATTGCGGGTGTCATGGAGCGGTGAGCCTTCCGCTCTCATGGTCACGGAGAAGATTGATTGAGGACCGCCTCGGTGGCGACTCGGTGGCGATTCTTTTTAACGCAAAAAGGCCGCCCTGGAGGCGGCCTTTTCTTTTACGGTGGATTATCAATGCTTTAGTTGGTTGCGGGGATAGGATTTGAACCTATGACCTTCAGGTTATGAGCCTGACGAGCTACCGGGCTGCTCCACCCCGCGTTAAACACTTGCGCGCCTTCGCCAAAATGCCGGGACGGTCGGTTGAGGCCGGCGCTGTTCGCGCAGCTTGCTTCTTCCGTCCCAAAGGCTTCCTTGGAAGGCAACCCGGGGGCAGTGCCCGTCGGGTGCGGGGCGTATGTATCAAGGCGAGGTGCCTTTGGAAAGGGCTGCGGGAACGTTTTTTTCGACTTTATGACAGGGAGATGGACGGATTTCGGCTCCGTTCCGCGCGCTCTTGCCAGAAGTTCCACAAAGGGCCAGCTTGCGGCAACAAGATTAAGGCTGGAACGCCGGTCGAGGGAGGAAAGCCGTGGACAAATCCCTGACGACCGCCCCGCTGCGGACGCTGGAGGAGGCCTTGCACGCCATGATCGTGCGGTCGCGGAGCGAGCCGGCGCCGGACCTTGCCGAGCGGCTCGACCGGCTGGCGCGGCTGCGCAGTGTCGTCGCCGACAATGAAGAGCGCTTCCGGCAGGCGATCTCGGCCGATTTCGGCCACCGCTCGAGAAGTTCGATGCCGCGGAGGTGCTGGTCACCGGCGTCGAGGACGAGATCGCCACGGGCTTTGCGAGCCTGCCATTCGACCATCTCATGTTTACCGGCTCGACGCGGGTCGGTCGGCTGGTCGCGGAGGCCGCGGGGCGCAACCTGACGCCCGTTACGCTCGAGCTCGGCGGCAAGTCGCCTGCGATCATCGACGCCTCGGCCGATCTCGACGAGGCAGCCGAGCGCATTGCCTACGGCAAGCTGCTCAATGCCGGGCAGACCTGCATCGCGCCGGATTATGTGCTGGTGCCGGAGCGCTCGTTGCAGGCCTTGGCCGAGAAAGTGCGCGCGCAGATGCGGCGCATGTTCGGCACCGATCCCTCAAATGAGGACTACACCTCCATCGTTTCCGACCGGCATTATGCCCGGCTCGAAGGCCTGGTCGCGGATGCGGCGCAGCGTGGCGCGAAAATCCTGCAACCGGCAAAGCCCGATGATCCCAACTGGAAGGCGCATCGCAAATTCCCGCCGACGCTGATCCTTGGTGCGAGCGAGGCGATGGCGGTGATGCAGGAGGAGATCTTTGGGCCCGTGCTGCCGGTGCTCGGCACTCGCGATGCTGCGGAGGCGATCGCCTTCGTCAACGCCCGCGACCGGCCGCTGGCGCTGTACTGGTTCGGCAAGGAACGCAGCGCGCGCGACGAGGTGCTGGCGCGCACCGTCTCGGGCGGCGTCACGATCAACGACTGCCTGTTTCACTTCACGCAAATCAACCAGCCGATGGGCGGCGTCGGCGCCTCCGGCAGCGGCGTCTATCACGGCGAATGGGGCTTTAGGACGTTCAGCAAGCTGAAGCCGGTGTTCTATCGCTCCAAGTTCAACCGTCTCGCCGATCTCTGTCCGCCCTACGGCGGCAAGATCGCGCGACTGGAGAAGTTGATGCGGCTCATGTCGTAGATCGTCAAACACCGTCATTGCGAGCCAACGGGTCTGCGATGGAGACGCCGGCGCTGCGCGCGCTGCCAACTTGATCCTGTGGTTATGGGTCCCGGCCTCCGCCGGGACGACACCTGAGTGAATCGCGCTTGTCCGGGACGACGGAGAAAATCAATTCAGCAGGAACCCGCCGTCCACCGTCACCACGCTCCCCGTCATGTAGCGCGACGCGTTCGATGCCAGCAGCAGGATCGCGCCGTCGAGATCGGACTCGGCGCCGACGCGGCGCTGCGGGATGCGTTTGGCGAGGCGCTCGCCTGCCGGCGTCGACCAGAACGCGTGGTTCATCTCCGTGTCGATATAGCCCGGCGCGAGCGCGTTGATGCGGATGTTCTGCCCGGCGAGCTCCAGCGCCATCGCCTTGGTCGCCTGAATGATGCCGGCCTTGGAGATCGCGTAAGGCGAGACAGCCTTCAAGACGCCGGTGCCGAGCACGGAGGCGATGTTGACGATGTTGCCCGACTGCTTGCGCGCGATCATGCGGCGGGCGATCTCGGTCGCGAGGAAATAGGCGCCCTTGAGATTGGCGCCGATCACGGCATCCCAATCGGCCTCGGTCTGCTCGGTCGCGAGCTTCTCGATGGCGATGCCGGCATTGTTGATCAGCACCGTGACGGCACCGAGCGCCGCTTCCGCCGCATCGACGGCCTTCGCGATCGAGGCCGTGTCGGTGACATCGAGCGCGACCGCAGCCGCGCGGCCGCCCTTGCCGCGGATCTCCTCCTCCAAGCTATTCAGCTTGTCAGTCTGCCGCGCGGCAAGCGCGACGGCCGCGCCATGCGCCGCCAGCACCCGGGCAAACTGCCGGCCCAGCCCCTGGCTCGCGCCCGTGACGAGGATGGTTTCTTGACTGACGTCGAATAGGTCTGACATTGGCGATAACCCTTCGCTTTTGGAGCCATCAATACAGACGATTTTAACGATCTGAAACCGGAATGATCGGTTCGGCGTTCATTCGTCAGGCAGGGCTTTCGCTCATGAACAGTTTCGATCTCGCGGTCTATGCCGTGCTCGCCGTCGCGGTCGGCTTCGGCTTCAGGACCGGCCTGCTGCGCAGCGGCATGACCATTCTCGCCTATCTCCTCGCCGCGCCGGTCGCGGTGGCGCTGATGCCGATGATCGCACCGCAAATCGCCGCCAATCCAAACTCGCCGCTGCTGCAGAACTGGATCTGGTTCTTCGCCATCTTCGTGGTGGTCGGCATGCTGTTCGGCCATATGGGCCGCATCGCGCTGAACGACACCATCGGCGAGGCCGGCATTGGCGACCGGCTCGGCGGCGCCGCGCTCGGCTCCATCAGGGTCGGCCTAGTGGCCACAACCCTGGTGCTGGTGTTCGACCAGATCGTGCCGGCCAACCGGCAGCCGCAGTTCCTCGCCGGCTCGCATCTGCGGCCGCTGTTCTCGGCTGCCGGCCAGATGGGATTCAAGTCGCTGCCGCCGGAGGCTGCGGCCGCGATCGACCGCCTCAAGCAGGAGCGGCGCATCTGATCAGGCGCATATGCATCGCCGCACGGAGGCGCATGCATTTTGGTGCGAGCGCCTCTCTTATCAGAGGCGTCACAGTTGGCTAGAGTGCGTCCCGTCCAAAACCTGCCTGACATTTACGGGAGTGAAACAGTGGATCTTGGGATCAAAGGTCGCCGCGCCATCGTCTGCGCATCCAGCAAAGGCCTCGGGCGCGCCTGCGCCATCTCGCTGGCGGAGGCCGGCGTTCATGTCACGCTGACCGCGCGCGGCGCCGAGGCCCTGAAGAAGACGGCTGACGAGATCCGCAAGGCCTATCCCGATGTGACGGTCACCGAGATCGTCGGCGACATCACGACGCCGGCCGGCCGCGAGGCGGTGCTGAAGGCCTGCCCCGAGCCCGACATCCTGATCAACAATGCCGGCGGCCCGCCGCCCGGCGATTTCCGCAACTGGACCCGCGACGACTGGATCAAGGCGATCGACGCCAACATGCTGACGCCGATCGAGCTGATCAAGGCGACGGTCGACGGCATGATGGCGCGCAAGTTCGGCCGCATCGTCAACATCACCTCGGCCGCGGTGAAGGCGCCGATCGACATCCTGGGCCTCTCCAACGGCGCGCGTGCCGGCCTCACCGGTTTCATCGCCGGCCTCTCGCGCAAGACGGTGATCAACAACGTCACCATCAACGGCCTGTTGCCGGGCCCGTTCGAGACCGATCGGCTCACCGGCACCGCGAAGGCCGAAGCTGACAAGCGCGGCGTCAGCCCTGAGCAGATCCTGGCCGAGCGCGCCAAGCTCAACCCCGCCGGCCGCTTCGGCCAGCCCGACGAGTTCGGCTACGCCTGCGCCTTCCTGTGCGGCGCCAAGGCCGGCTTCATCACCGGGCAGAACATTCTGCTGGATGGTGGTGCGTTCCCGGGCACGCTGTAGTCGGCACCGCAGGTGTGCTCCCTCGCCGCATTCTTAAGGGGCGCGGCGATGGGCTCGCAAGCGACACGACATGATATTGGTCACCGCCGCTTCGTCGATTCGTCCTCGTCCCGCGCGCTGGGATCGGAGGAATCGGCGGTGAGGCGCTCGCCGGTCCAGTCGATGCCGAATTCGTCGAGCCCATTGGCGAGCAGGTCGCCCAGCATCGGCTCGCCAAGCAGATAGTGCACCGTTTCGCGACGCGGGCTGCGATACTCCCCCCGCGCCTCGACGGCGCGGGCCCGCAGATCGTCCCAATCCTCGATCGTGCCGTCGCCGCGACCGAGCCAGGTCAGCGCGACGAGATCGAGCTGCTCGTCCTCATTCAAAGCGATCATGAAGCTTCCGAGTTCTTGGATGACGGGGTCGGAGCCATCGTCATCGAGGACATCGACCGCATCGTCATCGCTCGGGTTGGAGCCGGAATCCGGATCGGAGCCCGCCTCCTTGACGTCGAATTCGCGTGCCTTCTCGATGATGAAGGCGACCTTGTCGGCGGATATTGCAAGCTCTGGCATGGCTCCTCCTCCGGTTCCCGCGATAACGCCGCATTGCGCCAGATGATCCATTGCGCTTGATGGCGGAAAGCCGCATCTTTCGGCGCCAAAACAAGAACACGGGAAGGTGCCGGATGCGGTGGAAGGTTGGCAGGGTCAAAATCACCAAAGTTGTGGAATTGGAGACGGTCGGCTCGACCCGCTTCATTCTGCCGCTCGCGAGCAACGAGGAAATCCGCAAGCTGCCCTGGCTGATCCCGCATTTCGCAACTGAAGAAGGCCGGCTGAAAATGTCGATCCATTCGCTGGTGGTGGAGACGCCCGGCAGGCGTATCGTGGTCGATACCGGCCTCGGCAACGACAAGCAGGGGCGCAACGTCCCGACCTGGAACAACCGCAGCACGCCATTTCTGGAGACGATGACGGCGGCCGGCTTTCCGCCCGACAGCATCGATACCGTGCTGTGCACGCATCTTCACGTCGATCACGTCGGCTGGAACACGAGATGGTCCGGCGGCAAATGGGTGCCGACTTTCCCGACGGCGCGCTACGTTTTCGGCAAGACCGAATACGAATACTGGCGCGACCATTCGACGGAGCCGGACAAGCAGGCCGTGTTCGGCGATTCCGTGCAGCCGATCGTCGATGCTGACAGGGCCGATTTGATTCCGAGCGACCACCGGCTCTGTGAGGAGATCAGCGTTGTCCCGACCCCGGGCCACAGCCCCGGCCACATGAGTGTCCTGATCCAGTCTGAGGGCGAACAGGGCCTGCTCACCGGCGATGTCGCCCATCATCCCTGCCAGATGGCGCATCTCGACTGGTCCTCGACCGCCGATTCCGACCAGGCGCAGTCTGCCAAGACGCGGGCAGCGCTGTTCGGCCGCTTCGCCGACACGCCGACGCTGGTGATCGGCGGGCATTTCGCAGCCGGGCACATCCGGCGCGACGGGGACGCGTTCAGGTTTGTGGCGCTGGCGTAGGTCTCATGCCCTGGACGCTGCGCAGCACGAAGTGATGCGCTGCTGAGCCGGGGTCCATACCGCGCCAAATCGGGCACAAGTGATCTGGATCCCGGCTCTGCGGAGCAGCGTTGCACACTGCACCGCGTCCGGGACACGATCGCACCCATCGAATCCAGAAGCCTGCAATGCGGCCCGTTATGAGCGGTTGAATTTCCTGCCGCCCTGTTCCATGAAGCTATTAACCGATCGGTCCAATCTCCAGGGAGAAACGAGAATGAAGCTTGTTCGTTATGGCGAGAAGGGTGCGGAAAAACCCGGCCTGATCGACAGATCCGGCCAGTTGCGCGACCTGTCGGCGCATGTGAAGGACCTCACCGGCGAGGCCTATTCGCCTGAGTCCCTGAAGAAGCTGGCGGCACTCGATCCCGCCTCGCTGCCCTCCGTCTCCGGCAAGCCGCGGCTCGGTGCGCCCGTCACCGGCATCTCCAAATTCGTGGCGATCGGCCTCAATTACAGCGACCATGCCAAGGAGACGGGCGCAGAGATCCCGAGCGAGCCGATCATCTTCATGAAAGCCAACACCTCGCTGTCCGGCCCGAACGATCCGGTCGAGAAGCCGCGTGGCTCGACCAAGCTCGACTGGGAGGTCGAGATCGCCGCCATCATCGGCACCCGTGCGAAGTACGTCTCGGAAGCCGATGCGCTCAACCATGTCGCCGGCTATTGCGTCTGCAACGACGTCTCCGAGCGCGCCTTCCAGATCGAGCGCCTGGGCCAGTGGACCAAGGGCAAGTCGCACGACACGTTCGGGCCACTCGGGCCGTGGCTCGCCACCAAGGACGAGATCAAGGACGTGCAGAACCTGTCGATGTGGCTTGACGTCAATGGCCAGCGCCGCCAGACCGGCTCGACCAAGACCATGATCTTCTCCATGGCCAAGTGCATCTCCTATGTGTCGCAGTTCATGACGCTGCTGCCTGGCGATATCATCACGACGGGCACCCCGCCCGGCGTCGGCCTCGGCATGAAGCCGCCGACCTTCCTCAATGTCGGCGATGTCGTCACGCTCGGCATCGAGGGCCTCGGCGAGCAGCGCCAGGAGATCGTGGCGGCGTAGGCCGCACGCGCATCACACTCCGTCGTCATGCCCGGGCTTGACCCGGGCATCCACGTCTCGCAGTCTGACCACACCGCGACGCGTGGATGGCCGGGTCAAGCCCGGCCATGACGGAGGAGACACCGTTCGCAAAAGATCGATTGCAGGGAATAGTCCTCATGAAACTCACCTTCTCCCCCGCCTCGCCCTTTGCGCGCAAGGTGCGGATCGCCGCGATCGAGCTCGGGCTGATCGACAAGATCGAGCTCGTGCCGGCGACCGTCGCGCCGGGCACCGCCAACGAGGACTATTCGCGCATCACGCCGCTGAAGAAGCTGCCGGTGTTGATCACCAACGACGGCGACGTGATCTTGGACTCCTATGTCATCGTCGAATATCTCAACGAGCTGGCCGGCGGCAGCCTGGTCCCGGATTACGGCCCGCGGCGCTGGAAGGCCAAGACCAACCACTCGCTGATCAACGGCATGCTCGATTCCATGCTGCTGTGCCGCTACGAGAAGATGGTGCGGCCGCAGGGCCTGCAATGGCAGGCCTGGTCGGACGATCATTGGAACAGGGCCTGGACCGGCATGGCGCGCTTCGAGAACATGCCGGAGGTGCTGAACGGCCCGTTCGACATCTCGCAGATCGGCCTCGTTTGCGTGCTCGGCTATGCCGACTTCCGCTTCGCCGATTGCGGCTGGCGCAAGGCCTATCCCAAGCTCGACGCCTTCCACCAGAAGATGCTGGAGCGGCCCTCCGTGAAGATTTCGGTGCCGCCTCCGGCGTAGTCGCAGGAGTTCTCATGAGCCTCACATACTCGGTCGGCGATCTCACCATCCATCGTGTCATCGAGCAGGAAACCTCGTTCGTCCCGGCGCTTGAGATGCTGCCGGGGCTGACGGGCGAAGTGCTGGCCGAGAACCGGGCATGGATGCGCGAAGCGAAGGCGCTGGATGACCAGGACGTCCTGCTGCTGTGCTTCCAGTCCTACGTGGTGAAGACGCCGCACCATACCATTTTGATCGACAGCTGCATCGGCAACGACAAGCCGCGCCCCAATCGGCCGAAATGGAACATGAAGACCGACGACACGTATTTGCGTGCTCTCAACGCCGCGGGGTTCTCGGTCGATGACATCGACTTCGTGATGTGCACGCATCTGCATGTCGATCACGTCGGCTGGAACACGCGGCTGGAGAACGGTCGCTGGGTCCCGACCTTCCCGAAGGCGCGCTACATCTTCGCGAAGCAGGAATTCGATCACTGGTCCGCACAGAATGCGAAGGCGGAGATCCCCCCTTTCGCCGATAGCGTGCTGCCGGTCGTGGAGGCGGGACGCCATGAGCTCGTCGGCAACGACCATGCGATCGGCGACCACGTCCGCATCCTGCCGACGCCGGGCCACACGCCCGGTCACGTCGCCTTCACGATGGGCCGCGGCAAGGACGACGCGGTATTCTCCGGCGATCTCATGCATTCGCCGTTGCAGACGCACTATCCGGAGCTCTCGATCAAGTTCGACGTCGATCCGGACGCGGCGGCGAAAACGCGCGCAGCTTCCTGGAGCGCTATTGCGACAGCGACACGCTGTGCTGCACCGCGCATTTCCCCTCGCCGTCGGTCGGCAAGATCAGGCGCAAGGGCAATGGGTTCGTCTGCGTGGCGGTTTAAGGCGACCTTTCTTTTCGGTCATGCCCGGGCTTGTCCCGGGCATCCACGTTCTTACAATCGATGGCGACGAAGGACGTGGATGGCCGGAACAAGCCCGGCCATGACGAGGAAGCAATCATGGCCGATCTGCCCGACATTCCCCTTCCCGCCGGCATCCGCTCGCGTTATGTCGACGACATCAACGGCCTGCGCATGCATGTGCTCGAGGCCGGCTTCGAAACCAGGGACCGTCCCTGCGTCCTGCTGCTGCACGGCTTTCCCGAGCTCGCCTTCTCCTGGCGCAAGGTGATGCCGGCGCTGGCCGCCGCCGGCTACCACGTGCTCGCGCCCGACCAGCGCGGCTATGGCCGCACCACCGGATGGTCCGCGGACTATGACGGTGATCTTACGCCGTTCTCGCTTCCGAACCTCGTGCGCGACGCGCTTTCACTGGTGTCGGCGTTCGGTTACAGGCAGGTCGACCTGGCCGGTCATGATTTCGGCAGCCCGGTCGCGGCGTGGTGTGCGCTGATAAGGCCGGATGTGTTTCGCTCGGTGACGCTGATGAGCGCGCCGTTCGGCGGCGCGCCGCCATTGCCGTTCGACACGGTCGATGGCCCGCGCAAGCCTGCGCTCGAAGATCCCGTGCATCGCGAGCTCGCCGCGCTGCCGCGGCCGCGAAAACACTATCAATGGTACTACTCGACGCGCGAGGCGAACGCCGACATGCACCGGGCGCCGCAGGGCGTGCATGATTTCCTGCGCGCCTATTATCACCACAAGAGCGCGGACTGGGCCGACAACAAGCCTTATCCGCTGAAGTCGTGGTCGGCGGACGAGCTCGCAAAGCTGCCGACCTATTACGTGATGGACCTCGGTGAGACCATGGCCGAGACCGTCGCCAAGGAAATGCCGTCGCCGGCCGCGGTCGCCGCCAACCAATGGCTGCCGGACAGCGATCTCGCCTATTACAGCGCCGAATACAGCCGCACCGGATTCCAGGGCGGGCTGCAATGGTATCGCTACGGCACGTCGGGCATGCTCAACAACGAGATGCAGCTGTTCTCGGGCCGCAGCATCGACGTGCCCTCCTGCTTCATCTCGGGCAAGCAGGATTGGGGCACTTACCAGCGTCCCGGCGTGTTCGAGACGATGCAGGGGCGCGCGTGCACGAAGATGCTCGACTGCCATCTCGTCGACGGCGCCGGACATTGGGTGCAGCAGGAACAGCCGACCGAGGTGAGCCGGTTGCTGCTCGACTTTCTCGCAAAGGCCGGCACGGCCTGATTTGACCCGGAAACGGTGGCGTCCTATATAGTTTAGAATAATTCTAAACAATTGAAACAGGGCCGCCGTGAAGAATTTTGCCGATCTGACCGAGCGCGAGGTGCTGGCGGTCGCGATCTCCTCCGAGGAGGAGGACAGCCGCATCTACATGACCTTTGCCGAGGATCTGAAGGAGCGCTATCCCGACTCGGCAAAGCTGTTCGAGCAGATGGCCGAGGAGGAGCGCGGCCACCGTCACATGCTGCTGGAAATGTATGAGCAGCGCTTCGGGCAGCACCTGCCGCCGATCCGCCGCGAGGACGTCAAGGGTTTTCTGCGCCGCCGCCCGATCTGGCTGACCAAGAACCTGCCGCTCGACACCATCCGCAGGGAAGTCGAGACCATGGAGCTCGAGGCCGAGCGCTTCTATGCGAAAGCCGCCGAGCAGGCCGAGGACGTCAACGTGCGCCGGCTGCTCGGCGATCTCGCCGAAGCCGAGAAGAGCCATGAGCACACCGCCGCCCGGCTGACCGGCGAAATCCTCAAGCCCGATGTGCGCGCGGAGGAAGACCGCACGCGCCGGCGGATGTTCGTGCTGCAATATGTGCAGCCGGGCCTCGCCGGCCTGATGGACGGCTCGGTCTCCACGCTGGCGCCGCTGTTCGCGGCCGCGTTCGCCACGCACCAGAACTGGCAGACGTTCCTCGTCGGCCTCGCCGCCTCGATCGGTGCCGGCATCAGCATGGGATTTGCGGAAGCCTTGTCCGACGACGGCTCGCTCACGGGGCGCGGCTCGCCCTGGCTGCGCGGCATCACCTGCGGCGCAATGACGACGCTCGGCGGGCTCGGCCACACCGCGCCCTATCTCGTGCCCGACAGCTGGGCGAACGCATTCTGGATCGCGACCGGAATCGCCTGCGTCGTCGTGTTCTTCGAATTGTGGGCGATCGCCTTCATCCGCTCGCGCTACATGGACACGCCGTTCCTGCAGGCGGTGTTCCAGATCGTGCTCGGCGGCGCCATCGTGCTGGCAGTGGGGATATTGATCGGGGCGGCGTAGGCCTCTCCTGTCGTCCCGGCGAAGGCCCAGACCTTCGCCGGGACGACGGCGGAAGTTGTAGCGCCGCGTCTGCCTGTTTCTCCCACACATCAATCGCCATCAAGCAGCGGCTGCAGCGTTCGGCCAAACTGCGCATAATCCAACAACCAGAGCGGGAGAACGCGCCGTGGCCAAATCGGAATGGAATTTCAAGAGTGCGGTCGAGCAGTCGGCCGCATTGAGCGCGAAGAAGGTCTCGGCGGTCGAGCTCACGCAGGATGCGATCGCCCGTATCGAGCGTCACGATGGCAAGATCAACGCGGTCTGCGTGCGGGATTTCGATCGCGCGCTCGGCACCGCGCGCGAGGCGGACGCCGCATTGGCCCGCGGCGAGCGCAAGCCGCTGCTCGGCCTGCCCTTGGCGATCAAGGAATCCTTCAACATCGCCGGCCTGCCGACGACCTGGGGGTTCGTGCCGCAGAAGGATTTCAAGCCCGTGGAAGACGCGCTGGCGCAGGCCGGCGGCGTGATCCTCGGCAAGACCAACGTGCCAGTCGGCCTCGCCGACTGGCAGAGCTACAACGACATCTACGGCACCACGAACAACCCCCATGATCTCGGCCGCACGCCGGGTGGATCGTCCGGGGGATCGTCGGCTGCCCTTGCCGCGGGCTATTGTGCGCTCGCCACCGGCTCCGACATCGGCGGCTCCCTGCGTGTGCCGGCATTTCATTGCGGCGTCTTCGCTCACAAGCCGACCATCAATCTGTGCGCCGCGCGCGGCGAGACCCCGCCGCCGTTTCCAGCCATTCCGCGCGAGGGCGACCTCGCCGTCATCGGGCCGATGGCGCGCACGGCGGCGGATCTTTCCTTGCTGCTCGACGTCATGGCGGGACCCGATCCGCTCGACGCCGGTATCGCCTACAAGCTCGGCTTGCCTGTCGCACGGCATCAGTCGCTGCGGGATTTTCGCGTCGTGGTGATCGACAGCCATCCGCTGCTACCGACTGACCGGGATGTCCGCAGCGCGATCGACAGGCTCGCAACCGATCTTGCGAAGGCCGGCGTCACCGTCGCGCGCGAGAGCGCGCTGCTCCCGGACTTCGCGGAGACGTCGCGGCTTTACATGCGCATGCTGCTGGGCTTCCTCGGCGCGTTCTTACCTCCCAACGAGCTGGCGGATGCGCAGGCACGGGCGAGCCAGCTGTCGCCGGAGGACCGGAGCCTCGGCGCCGAACGACTGTGCGGCATCACCGCGAGCCACCGCGCCTGGGTGCTCGACGCAGGTAGCCGCGCCGGCCTGCGTGCGCAATGGCGCGCGCTGTTCAACAGCTTCGACGCGGTGATCTGCCCGATCATGCCGACACCGGCCTTTCCGCATGATCATTTGCCGGAACAGCGCCTGCGACTCATCAGCATCGACGGCAAGACTACCCTTATTCCGACCAGCTTGCCTGGCCGGGCGCTGCGACGCTTCCGGGCCTGCCTGCGACCGCCGTTCCGCTCGGCCTGTCGAAAGACGGCCTGCCGGTCGGCGTGCAGATCGTCGGCCCCTTCCTCGAGGACCGCACGCCCCTTAAGCTCGCCGAGCTGATCGAGCGCGAATTTGGCGGGTTCGAACCGCCGCCATTATTTGACGATTAGCCTTGATCGTCATTGCGAGCGAAGCGCAGCAATCCAGCATCTTTCCGAGTCGACAGTCTGGATTGCTTCGTCGCAAGAGCTCCTCGCAATGACGGAGCAGAACAATTTCGAGATTCCGGGGTCGCGCTCCGCGCGCCCCTCAGCTATCGAACACGATCACGCTGCGCAGCGTCTTGCCGGCTTTCATGCTGGCAAAGCCCTCGTTGATCTCGTTCAGCTTCAGCTTGGCCGAGATCCAGTCCTCGAGGTGCAGCCGGCCGCGCAAGTAGAAATCTACCAGGCGCGGCATGTCGACGCGAAAGTGGTTCGAGCCCATCGAGGAGCCCTGGATCTTGCGCTCGCGCAGGAAGTCGAAGCCGTGCAGCTCGATCTTCTGTCCGAACGGGATCATGCCGACGATCGTTGCGGTGCCGCCGGAGGCGAGCATCGCAAAAGCCTGCTCGGCGGTCTCCTTGCGGCCGAGCACCTCGAAGGAATGATGCACGCCGCCATTGGTGAGATCGCGCACCTGCTTCACGACATCGCCATCCGCTGGGTTGATGATGTCGGTCGCCCCCAGCTTGGTCGCGAGCTGGAGCTTGGCCGGATTGGTGTCGATGGCGATGATGCGGCCGGCGCCGGCGATCTGTGCGCCGTTGATCGCGGCCATGCCGACGCCGCCACAGCCGATCACCGCCACGGTCTCGCCGGCCGTCACCTTCGCGGTGTTCACGACCGCGCCGTAGCCGGTGATGACACCGCAGCCGATCAGTGCGGCGAGATCCAGCGGCATCTCCTTCCTGATTTTGACGATGGCGTTCTCGTGCACCAGCATCTGCTCGGCGAAGGAGGAGAGATTGAGGAACTGGTGCAGCTTTTCCGGCTTCGACCATTGCATCCGGTTCGAGACACCCGGCATCATCTTCACCGTGGTGTCGGTGCAGAGCACGGTCCGGCCCGTGGTGCAGTTGTCGCAGGTGCCGCAGAACACGGACAGGCAAGTCACGACATGGTCGCCCGGCTTGACGTAAGTGACGTCCGAGCCGACCTGCTCGACCACGCCGGCGGATTCGTGCCCGAGCACCGCAGGCAGCGGATGCGGATAGAGCCCTTCCATGAAGTGCAGATCGGAGTGGCAGAGGCCGGCGACGGCGGTGCGGATCAGAACCTCGCGCGGACCCGGCTTCGGCAGGCTGATGTCCTCGATGACGAGCGGCTTGTTGACTTCGTAGAGGACGGCGGCCTTCATCGGTGTTTCCTCGTTGTTATGATTTCGTTGCCTTGCGGGGACTCCACCTCTCCCATGGGGAGAGGTGAACCGAGAGCCTACGCTGCCAGAACCAGCTCGCCAACCTCGCTCATGCCACCTGCGCGATCGCTGAGCAGCAGTTCGGCGATCTTCGTCTGCGCTGCATTTTCCGTCAGCCGGAACGGATCGCTCGGCGAAACCCGATGGTCAATGACGAGGCGTGACAGCAGCAGTCGGCGCGCATCGCCGCGCCTCTCGTGGATGCGATGCGCCTCCCAGGCGAGCGCGACGGCGCTTGCAACATGATAGAGCAGGCTGGTGGCGCGGCGCGCATCCGCCTCGTTCTCGGACCTGCCCGCGACCTCGCGTGCGAAGCCGACCGCGCGATCTGTGAGGCCGCGCAGATGGTCGCGCCAGGCCTGCGGCACGGAGACGCTGTCGTCGAGCCGGGCGTGCAGATCGGCAGCAAGCGCGGACTCCGCGCCGTGACGGCCCACGGCGCGTCGCAGCGCATCGATTGCGACGATGTTGCCGGTGCCTTCCCAGACCGAGCCGAGATGGGCATCGCGCAGCAGGCGGGCGGTGGCGAATTCCTCGATGTAGCCGATGCCGCCGCGCATCTCGAGCGCATCGCCGCAGACCTTTCGCGCGTCACGCGTGGCACGGAACTTCAGCGTCGGGGTCAGGATACGCAGCAGCGCCGCCGCGTTCTGGCTTCCGGCTTCCGCGCGGTCGAGCGCGTCCGCGGTGAGAAAGCTCATCGACAGCGCCTGCTCGACCGGCAGCATGATCTTCATCATTTGCCGCCGCCCGAGAGGCAGATCGATGATGCGCCGACCGAATACGACGCGGTTGGTCGCCACCGTCATCGCGTCATGATAGGCGCGGCGCATCAGCGCGGCCGATTTGACCCCGTTGGAGAGCCGCGACGAGTTCACCATCTCGGCCATCTGCACGAAGCCGCGGTCGAGCTTGCCGACGGCATAGGCGATCGCGCCTTCGAGCTTGATCTCGCCTGACGCCATCGAGCGCGTGCCGAGCTTGTCCTTGAGGCGCACGATCCGGTACTGGTTCTGCGCACCGTCGTCGAGGAAGCGCGGCATCAGGAACAGGCCGACGCCGCGCGTGCCGGGGCCGGCACCTTCGGGGCGCGCCAGCAGCATCACGACCTCAGCATCGGCGTTCGAGCAGAACCATTTCTCGCCGTAGAGACGCCAATGATCGCCCGCCTGCACCGCGCGCGTGGTCAGCGTGCCGACGTCGGAGCCGCCCTCCTTCTCCGTCATGAACTGGCCGCCCTGGGTCAGCTTGCTCATGTCGGTCGAGGTCAGGCCGTCCAAATATTTCGCCTTCAGCGCCTCGCTGCCGAAATTTGCGAGCAGCTTCGCGCAGCCGTCAGTGACGTTGATCGGACAGCCCATGCCGAATTCGGTCTGGTTGAACAGGAAGGTGAAAGCATGCTTGGCGACGACGGGATATTTGTCTGGCCAGCCCATGATGCCCTTGCGGATCGAGAGCGCGTGGATGCCGAACTCACCGAATGCAGCCTTCTCCAACTCGCGGTAGGCCGGGTGATATTCGATCCATTGCACGTCGCGCCCGAACTTGTCGCGCTGATGCAGAATGGGCGTGTGCCGGTCGGCCAGCCGCGCGCATTCGTCGAGATGGCCGCCGGCGAGTTCGCCGAGGCGGTCGAGATGCGGCTCGATATGGCGGAACAGATTATCCGGCAGATGGATGCGCAAGAGGTCCCCCAGCGCCGGATCGGCGCGGTAGAAATTCATGCCTGACGTATCGGGCGCCAGCAGGCCGGATGGTGCGGCCGCGACATTTTGTGGCTGCGCTGTGGCCGGTTTGTGCATGATCGTCCTCGTCGTTTCCGCCCGACGGCAATTCTTTGCGCTTGCCGCTTGGGATGATGTCGATCATGCTCCAGAGGCGGACGCCGATAAAGCCGCAAATCGTCAGGGCGGCATGACCGTGGCGAGGGAGCAATTCGCCCTGCGGAATTGTGGGCGCTCTGGCTGGTTGTTCGCGCGGGCCATGCATAGATCAACGGCTCCCCGTCCTGAGAGATCACGCCATGGAACATCCGAAATACAAGATCGCCCTCATCGTCGGCGCCGGCGAAGGCCTGAGCGCATCGCTGGCGCGCCTGCTTTCAGCGCAAGGCATCCGCGTCGCGCTCGCCGCGCGAAGGATCGAGAAGCTCGGCGCGCTCTGCACCGAGATCGGGGCCAAGGCCTATGCCTGCAACGCCACCGAGCCTGACGAGGTGGAGCGGCTGTTCGGCCTCGTCGAACGCGAGATCGGCACGCCCGACCTCGTCGTCTACAACGCCAGCGGCCGCACGCGCGGGCCGTTCATCGACCTCGTCCCGGCCGACGTCGCGCAGGCGATCGCGGTCAGCGCCTATGGCGGTTTCCTCGTGGCGCAGCAGGCGGCCAAACGCATGCTGCCCAACAAGCACGGCGCGATCCTGTTCACCGGCGCCTCCGCCAGCGTCAAAGGTTATGCGCAGTCGGCCCCGTTCGCGATGGGCAAGTTCGCGCTGCGCGGCCTCGCGCAGAGCATGGCGCGCGAACTGTCGCCGCAGGGCATCCATGTCGCGCATTTCGTCATCGACGGCGGAATCAGGAGCGCGGCGCGCACCGAACCGGACGACAAGCCCGACTCGATGCTCGATCCCGGTGCGATCGCGTACAGCTATTGGAACGTGTTGCAGCAGCCGCGCAGCGCCTGGAGCTGGGAGCTGGAGCTGCGGCCGTGGGTGGAGAATTTTTGAGGCGATAACGTCGCCACAACAACCGTCATTGCGAGGAGCCCTTGCGACGAAGCAATCCAGGGCTGTCTCCGCGGATACATTTCTGGATTGCTTCGCTTCGCTCGCAATGACGGCAGGGAGGATCAATGACCACGGAAACCACCATCGACACCGGCACCAACGAGTTGCTCTGCGTCATCCGCGACCGCGTCGCGATCATCACGCTGAACCGGCCGGAAGCGCGCAACGCGCTGTCGGACGCGCTCACGCCGGCGCTGCGCAGCATGATCCGGAGCTGCGGCGAGAATCCTGATGTCGGCGCGCTGCTGCTGACTGGCGCCGGCGAAGCGTTTTGTGCCGGCGGCAACGTCAAGGGCATGGGCGCGCATCGCGACAGGGCAAAGCTCGACCTGTCCTTTGACGACAAGGTCGCCGATCTGCAGGAGCGGCAGAGGCTGCTGACCGGAGCGCTGGTGTCGGTGCGCAAGCCGACGATCGCCGCCCTGCCCGGCCCTGCGGTCGGCGCCGGCCTCGCCATCGCCATGGCCTGCGACATTCGCATCGCCGCGCAATCGGCCTTCGTCGCCACCGGCTACGCCCGCATCGCGCTGTCAGGCGATTACGGCATCGCCTGGCTGCTCACCCGCCTCGTCGGCACCGCGCGGGCGCGCGAATTGATGTTCACCGGCGACCGTGTCGATGCCGCACGCGCCGAAGCGATCGGCCTCGTCAACCGCGTCGTGCCCGACGACAAATTGCAGACTGAGGCGTTCGCGCTGGCCAAATCGCTCGCCGAAGGCCCACGCCTCGCGCTGCGCTACATGAAGGACAATCTCGACGAGGCCTTGCTGTTCGACTTCGAGACCGCGCGCGACCACGAAGCCGAACGGCTGGTCCGCCTCACCACGACCGCCGACCACAAGGAAGCGGTTCAGGCCTTCATCGAGAAGCGCAAGGCGGTATTCACGGGGAAGTAGGATTAGTCGTCCGAGCAACCCCGACTATCAGATGACTCCATATAGCAGGTACCCTACTTCAAGGAGCGCTGAATGGATATCTCTGGGGTCATCCGCCGTCCTGGCGGAGAAGACGGCTATGTCACGTTCGATCAGTTGAACGAGTTGATACCGTCGGCCAAGGCGGAACCTGAAGACATCGAGGCGATACTCACCGCTTCGAGCGAACGGCATCTGGATTGCAGAGGAATGGGTCGGCGCTCTTGCGGGATACGACTGAGTTCGTCTCGAAAAAAATGCCCGGCTCTGGCTGGGCCAGGCCGGGCTCGGAGTGTTGTCAGGCCGAGGCTGAGGGGTTGTCGGCCTGACGGGAAAGGGCGGCGAGGCGCCAGCTCGCGCAAGGGATCTCTTTCGGGCCAACGCTGATCTCCTTGTCGAAGCGCACCAGCTTCCAGTCGTCGGGATGGTTGACGAAGGCGAAGCCGGATTTGCGCGCGAGCGAGACCATGGCCTCGTTGGAGCGCAACGTGTCGCCGAACATGTGCTCGGCGCCGAGCGCGGCGGCGCGGCATTCGAGATTCTTCATCAGCGCGGTGGCGATGCCGTGGCCGTGCCAGCGATCATCGACCGAGAGGCCGAACTCGAGCGTCGCGGTCTCGGTATGGAAGGCATAGCGCGCTTCGGCCACGATGGTCTCGAAGCCGTCAACCATCATCGTCGCCACGATGGTGAAACGATCGCGCTCGCCGACCTCGAGGAAATCTCGCAGCAGGCCTTTCGGCAATTCGCTGACGGCTCCGAAGAAGCGGTTGTAGCGGGAGTGGGTCGAGAGCGAACGGAAATAGTGCTGCAGCTCGTCAGTGTCGCGCGGCTCGACGAAGCGGAGATCGAGCCGCTCACCGTGTCGGGTGCGCAGCACGTCGGAATATTGCTTGAGGTCTTCGAGGCGAAGGGTGCTCATGACACACGCCATGCGGAAAAGGGACCGCCGGCGCCCCACGGACAGGCGGCGCCGGCCTGGCGGCCAATCAGGCCCGCCAGAAGGGTTTGTCGGCCTCGTAGGCGATGTCGGACCAGGACAGCCCGACGTCATGGAGGTCGCGGGCGGTCCAGTGGGTCAGTTCGCGCCGGGTTCGGTAGCGCTCGTGCCAGACGTGAAGGGTCTCGCCGATCTGGTAGAGCAGCCCGAGTGCATGATGATTTGTCATCGAATTGTCGGTCAACGTAGACATTTTCAGCTCCTGGAGCTAAGTTGACTGCTAATATCTGCCTCCTTCTGCGCTGCGACAAACGACAATTTGTACCTTTTCGCATGAAATAAAGTCATGCATCCTGCTGCCAAATGACTGCCAGATTGCCATCCCTGAACGGATTGCGGGCGTTCGAGGCCGCTGCGCGCCATCTCAGCTTCACGCTGGCCGCCAGCGAGTTGAACGTGACCCAGACCGCGATTAGCCATCAGATTCGCAGGCTGGAGGAGGAGCTCGGCATCCGCCTGTTCATCCGGCAGAACCGCGCGCTGGCGCTGACACCGGAGGCGCGCGACTATTTGCCGGGCGTGCGCGCCGCCTTCAACGATCTCCGCCTTGCGACCGACCGGCTGCTGCGCAAGGACGACGACAAGGTACTGACGGTCTCGACGCTGGCCTCGCTCGCGGCAAAATGGCTGCTGCCGCGGCTGACCGATTTCCAGGAGCAGCATCCCGGCATCGACGTGCGCATCACCACCTCGACCACCCTCGTCGATTTCCAGCGCGACAATGTCGATGCCGCGATCCGCTATGGCCGCGGCCAGTGGCCGGGCGTGCGCGCCGAATGGCTGATGGCGGACGAGCTGTTTCCGGTGTGCAGTCCGTCACTGCTGCGCGGCGACAAACCGCTGCGCCGGCCCGAGGATCTGCGCAACCATCCGCTGCTGCACACATCCAATGCCAACAGCGACGACTGGCGGCTGTGGCTGACCGCGGCGGGCCTGCCGGCCGACATCGCGAGGCAGCCTGGCATCACCTTCGACATGATCTTCATGACCATCCAGGCCGCGATCGACGGCATCGGCGTCGCGATGGGGCGGACCTCCTACGTCCAGGACGACATCGCCAAGGGCCGGCTGGTGGTCCCCTTCAAGATCGCGCTGCCGGCCGATGCCGGGTTCTACCTGGTCGCGCCGGAGGGCCGCCGCGAGGCGCCGAAGCTTGCCGCGTTCCGGCAATGGGTGCTCGCGGCTGCGCAGAACAAAGCCTGAAGGACGCGATTTATCTCCCTAAGAGCTGGCGAGGGAGCGCACCTGCCGTGCGGCAGCTCACAGCTCCACCACCACGTAATCGCTCTCGATGCTGACCGTAACAGTCTCGGCGACATACGGTCCCTTCACCACGCTCGCGCCCGGCTCGACATTGGCCGGATAGGCCTTCACGCGGAAGCGGCGAGGGTCGCAGTAGGATTGTCCGGTGCGGATGTCGAACTCCCAGCCGTGCCAGGGGCAGCGAATGATCTCGCCGAGTTTCGTGTACTCGATCTCGCCGGGATTCTTTGACTGCGCCAGCCCGATCAGCGGCCCCTCGCACAGCGCCGCGCCCTGATGCGGGCAGCGGTTCATCAGGCCGAAATATTCGCCCTTGATGTTGAAGACCGCGATCGGCCGTCCGTCGATCTCCAGGAATTTTCGCGTGCCGGGCGGAAGCTCGTCCACCGGCGCAATGACGTGTCTTGCCATCAGGAAATGCCGTAGAGCTTCTTCGCATTGCCGAGATAGAACGCCTCTCGATTGGCCTCGCTGACGCCGGCCGGCAAGACGCGCGACGGCTCGTCGTAGTCCCAATGCGGATAGTCGGTTGCGAACAGCAACTTGTCCCAGCCGATCCATTTGATGAGGTCGAACAGATCCTCGCGCCGCTCCGGATCCTCCATCGGCTGCGTCGTCCACCACACCTGCTCGCGGATATATTCCGACGGCGGCCGCTTCACATGCGGCACCTCGCTGCGCAGGCGCTGCCAAGCCTTATCGAGGCGCCAGCAAAGCGACGGCGCCCAGCCGAAGCCGGCCTCGATCATCACCATCTTCAGTTTCGGGAAGCGCTCGAACACGCCTTCGAGCACGATACTCGCCAGCGCCGATTGCTGGCATTGCGAGTGGCCGACCATCTCCTCGATATAATACGACGGCCAGCCCGACGGCGTGATGGGATTGCCGCCGAAGCCGAAGGCGTGCACGCCGACGGGAAGGCCCGCCTCTTCCGCGGCCTGATAGATCGGCCAGTAACGGCGCTGGCCGAGCGGCTCGACGTTGCGGCTGAGCAGCAGCACCTGCACGAAGTTCTTGTCGCCGGCGCGCTCGCGGATTTCGGCGGCGGCCGACAGCCCATCCTCATTACCGACGACGATGGATGCCTTCAGCCGCTTGTCCTTGCTGGTCCATTTATCGATCTGCCAGTCGTTGATCGCCGAGCACAACGCTGCCGAGAGCTCGTGATTGCGGATGCCCTGTCCGGTGTTGAGCGGATTGAGCACCCCAAGCTGCACATTGTTGGGATCGAGCAATTGCTTCTGCATGAAGGACAGCGAGGAGCCCTGCGGACCGCCTTCCGGCGGATAGGCATCGCGGCGCGAGGCGTTGGGCTGGGCCTTGGGATAGGGCGGGCCTTCCATCATGCCCTGATAGGCGTGGACGCCGTAGACTTCGAGGTGATGCTGCCAGCGTTTGGCGAGGTAGGGATAGAGCTCGGTGCGGGTGGCGCGTGCCGGATGGATGTCGCAGTCCGCGATCGCGGTTCTTACGGTCAGTGGGGAAGCGGCTTCTTGGCTCTCGCGGAACTGGATATTCATCGCCTTGCCTCCTTTGGCAGCGGGCTCACGTCAGGCGGGGGTAGGTTGCATGGGGATTGTCGATCATGATCTTGCGCACGAGATCGGGGGACAGACCTTCGGGCAGCGCGTCCTGGCCGTCGAACTGCCAGTGCGGATAGTCCGTGGAGAATAGGACCAATTCGTCGGACTGCATATGCTCAAACAGGCGAATTAATGTCTCAGGTTCCGGCGGCGCATCAAATGGCTGTAACGAGAAGCGGATGTTGCTGCGCACAATCTCCAGCGGCGCACGATCGACCCACGGTGTCTCCATCCGCACCCCGCGCCAGAACTTGTGCAGGCGCCAGAGATAGGGCGCGATCCAGGAGACGCCGGACTCCAGCATCACCATTTTCAGCCGCGCATATTTGGCGAACACGCCCTCGACGATCAGGCTGGTGAGCTGGGTCTGAAACGCCTGGGCCTGCCCGACATAATCCTCGATGTGATAGGACCCCCAGCCCACGGCGGTCGGCGGATTGTGATAGGCGGAACCGGCGTGGATGCCGACGGCAAGTTCCAGTCGTTCCGCAGCCTCATAGATCGGCCACAGCGCTCGCTTGCCCAGCGGCGTGTCGCCCATCACCAGCATGAGCACTTGCACGAAGCGTTTGTCCTGGGCGCAGCGCTCGATCTCGGCGACCGCCTTCTCGACGCTTTGCGTGGGAATCACGATGGAGCCGCGCAGCCGCGCGTCGCGATCGAGCCATTCCTTCGCCAGCCAATCGTTCAGCGCGCGGCAGAAGGCGGCCTGCATGTCCTCGGAGAACACCATCTGCACGCCGTACAGTGGATTGCAGATGGCGTAGCTGAGCTGGAAGGGATCGAGCACATGGCGCTGCATGGTCTCCAGACTCTCGCCGGGTTTGCCGGTCTCCGGCCGCCAGTCCGGCCGCGCCGTGATCGGCGAGTTCTGCGGATAGGATTGCGAGACGAGGTCGACCATGCCGCGCGTCGTCACCTGATCGCGCCAATAATCGTTCAGGTATGGCAGCAGGCTGGTCAGATGCGGCACGGCCGGATGCACGTCGCAATCGATGCCGCCGGCAATCAGGGACGCCATCACGTCTCCCTTCTCACGTTTCCTTGCATGTCGCTTCTTGCACCCGCCATTCAAGCAGGCCTGCCCGTCGCCCGCAACTCGGCCAATCATCCTGTCATATGCTAGGAAGGCTGAGCTCGGTTGCGAAGGAATGGGGTACCAGAGATGAAAGAACTCGTCGGCATCGCGGAACAGGTCGCGGCCCAACTGATGGCGCGCAAACAGACCATTGCGGTTGCGGAATCGTCAGCCGGCGGCCTGATCTCGGCCAGCCTGCTCGCGGTGCCCGGCGCCTCCGCCTATTACCTCGGCGGCGCCGTGGTCTACACGCGCGATGCCAGGCGCGTGCTGATGGATATTTCGGACGAAGGAATGAAAGGCTTTCGCTCCTCATCGGAGCCGTACGCCAAACTCCTCGCCGAACAGATGCGGAGCCGCTTTGGCTGCGACTGGGGCCTGTCTGAGACAGGCGCCGCCGGGCCCACCGGCAACCGCTACGGCGATGCCGCCGGCCATAGCTGCATGGCGGTTGCGGGCCCTGCGTCAGAGGTGATGACGCTGGAAACTGATAGCAATGACCGGTTCGCGAACATGCAGGTGTTTGCGGCGACGGCGCTGAAGCTGTTGCTGCGGAAGCTCGAGGGGTGAGTTGCTGTGCGGATGAAGTGAGTCGGGATAGCCTCGCCACCAACACTACGGTCATCGCCCGGCTTGCCCCGGTCCCTGCTCCGCCAAGGCTACGTCGGGGCCACAAGAGTGCTCGGCCGCCGAAGCTTTAGCGAAGGCGGCAAGCCGGGGCATGACACCGAGAGTGAGGAGCGATGACAGCCGACGATGGAGCGATAGCAGCAGCTACCGCCCCAAATGCCGCGTGAAGATCCGCACCACGTGCCCCCTCACCCGCGGCGCCTCGTCGTAGAGATCCGACGCGAGCCGCTCGATGGTCTCGCGCAGCGACAGGAATTGCGCCTGCCGCGCACTGCTTTCGGTGCCCTGCATGCCCGCGAGCTCGTCCATCGCGGCGTCGCTGATCTGGCACTGCACCACATCGCCGTCATTCAGCATGGTGAAGCGAAAGGCCAGCCGTTCAAGGTCATGGCCGATGATCTTGTCGCGCGTCAGCGGCATCAAGTCTTCCCGGTCGAGCCCCCGCACCGGACAATGCGGAAAATCGCTGCAATTGTCAGCAGCAAAGTGCAGCTTCGCTCCTACTGGAACGCGACTTCGGCAAAACTGCGAAGCTTGCGCGAATGCAGTCGCTCGGATTCCTGCTGCTTCAGTCGCTCCAGCGCCTTCAGGCCGATCTCGAGGTGCTGACCGACACGGCGGCGGTAGAACTCGCTGGCCATGCCGGCGAGCTTGATCTCGCCGTGCAGCGGCTTGTCGGAGACGCATAGCAGCGTGCCGTAGGGAACACGGAAGCGGTAACCGTTGGCGGCGATGGCAGCCGATTCCATGTCGAGCGCGACCGCGCGCGATTGCGACAGGCGGCGAATCACGTCGCGCCCGGAGATCTCCCAGTTGCGGTTGTCGACGCTCGCCACCGTGCCGGTGCGCATCAGGCGCTTGAGCTCGAAACCTTCGAGCCCCGTGACATCCTCGACCGCCTCCTCGAGCGCGACCTGCATCTCGGCCAGCGCCGGGATCGGCACCCAAAGCGGCAACTCGCGATCGAGCACGTGATCCTCGCGCACATAGCCGTGCGCGAGCACGTAGTCGCCGAGGCGCTGCGTGTTGCGCAGGCCCGCGCAATGGCCGAGCATCAACCAGGCGTGCGGCCGCAGCACCGCGACGTGGTCGGTGACGTTGCGCGCATTGGATGGACCGGTGCCGATATTGATCAAGGTAATGCCGCGATAGCCGGGCGCGACCAGATGGAAAGCCGGCATCTGCGGCGCGCGCTCCGGCGCCGTCCCACTGGTGACGCCGCCACTGCATGTGATCACATTGCCGGGCTCGACGAAGCCATCGAGACCAGCCTCGCCGGACTGAAGCCGCTGCTGGCAGAGTTGTACGAAGGCCTCGACATAGAACTGGTAGTTGGTGAAGATCACGAAGTTCTGGAAATACTCAGGGTCCGTGCCGGTGTAGTGATAGAGCCGGCGCAGCGAGTAATCGACCCGGGCGGCGCGGAACAGGGACAGCGGCTCGGGCGCGCCCGGCTGGAGCTCGAAAGTGCCGTCGGCGATCGAATCGTCCATCGTCGCGAGATCGGGCACATCGAACGCATCGCGCAGCGAGCGCGTGACGGCGGAGTTCTCGCCGGTGGTGATGGCGGCCTCGATGTTGATGTCGCGGCGATAGGCGAAGTGGATCGGGATCGGCTCGGCGGACTCGCCGATCTCGACCGGCACCGCGTGGTTCTGGAGCAGCAATCCGATCTGCTCGGTGAGGTAGGCGCGGAACAGATCCGGCCGCGTGACGCTGGTCTCGTGCACGCCGGGACCATGGACGAAGCCATAAGCGAGACGCGAATCCAGCCGCGCATGCGTCGCCGTGGTGAGACGGACGAAGGGATAATAGGCCCGGACCCGCGACGTGATCGCCTCGCCATTGACGTAAGCTTCGAAACGATCGCGCAGGAACCTGGTATTGCGCTCGTAGATCTCTTCGAGCCGCGCGACGGCCGCGGACGCATCGGAGAAGGATTCGGTGGCGATGGAGGGTGGGGATTGCATTGTTCGACCGCCGGGTTTGCTGTTTGCAATCGCAGTATAGCAAACTGACAGCCAAGTCATCATTGCGAGCGCATCGAAGCAAATCCAGAAATCTGTCCGCGGAGACAGGCTGGATTGCTTCGCTGCGCTCGCAATGGCGAGGGAAGATGACGCGCTGTCGCGCGTCACTTCTCGCGGAAGGCGCGCATCAGCTGATCGTGCAGCGGCTTCATCAGATAGGACAACATGGTGCGGTCGCCGGTCTGGACGAAGGCTTCCACGGGCATGCCGGGAATCAGCTTGACGTCACCGAGCCGGGCGACCTCCTCGGGCGGCATCGAGACGCGGATGGTGTAGTAGCCTTGACCGGTGCGCTGGTCGGTGGTGACGTCGGGCGAGACGCGGCTGACGACGCCGTTGAGCTCGGGCGTGGTGCGCTGGTTGAACGCGGAGAGGCGCAGCAGCGTCTTCTGACCGATCTGGAGCTTGTCGATGTCGACCGGATTGACCTTGGCCTCGACCTGAAGATCATCGGCCTGCGGCACGATCAGCATCAGGGTATCGCCCGCGGTGACGACGCCGCCGACCGTGTGCACGGTCGATTGCAGCACCATGCCATCCTGCGGGGCGCGGATATCGACGCGGCGGAGCTGGTCTTCGGCAGCGACCTTGCGCTCGATCAGCTCGCCGATCTTGTCGTTGGTCTCGCGCAGGTCCTTGGAGACCTCGCTGACCACGTCCTTGTCGATCTGGATGATCTGGAGCTCGGTCTCGGTAATCTTGCCCTTGGCCTGGGCGCGTGAGGCGATGTACTGCGCGCGCTCGCCATTGAGCCGGGCCGAATCGCGCTCGAGCTGGGTTAGGCGCGAAATCTGCACCAGACGCTTGTCGTAGAGCTCGCGCACGCCGGTGAGCTCGTTCTGCACCAGCGCGATCTCCTGATCCTTGGCCTTCTCCTGGGCGCTGAGACCGGCGATTTCCTCGTTGAGCTGCGTGATGCGCTCGCGCAGCTGGGCTTTCTGCCCGGTGCGGCCGTTGACGCGGACGTCGAACAGCTTGGTTTCGGCGGCGAGCAGCGCCTTGACGTCGGGATCGTCGGCGCGCTCGAGGAGGCTTTGCGGGAATTCGATCTTGTCGAGACCGCGCTGCTCGGCCTGCAATCGGGCCGCACGCGCCTGCGCGGCGTCGAGATTCTTGGTGACGATGGCAAGATTGGCCTTGGTGACGGTGTCGTCGAGCCGCACCACGATATCGCCGGCCTTGACCAGGTCGCCGTCGCGGGCGCGCACCTCGCCGACCACACCGCCGGTCGGATGCTGCACCTTCTTGACGTTGGATTCGACCACGATCTGACCGGGCGCGATCAGCGCGCCCGAGATCAGCACCGTCGAGGCCCAGCCGCCGAGGCCGACGACGAGGACCAGCACGATCCCAAGACCGAGCATCAGGTGGAACTTGATCGACTCGCGCACGGTCTTCTTCGCGGCAGGCTTCGAGCCGCCGATGGCCATCGTGCTCATGACTTTGTGCTCATGGTTTGGCCACTCCGCCTTCGCTGACGATCTTGATCGGTGCCGGCGGCGTCACGCGCGGCTGCAGCACCTGGGCGAGGACCTGTTCCTTCGGTCCGAAGGCCTGCATGCGGCCGTCACGCAGCACCAGGATCTGGTCGACCGCCTCGACGCCGATGGGACGGTGCGCCACCACGACGACGATCGCGCCGCGCTCGCGCGCTGAGCGGATGGCGCGGGTCAGCGCCTCATCGCCCTCGGTGTCGAGATTGGAGTTGGGCTCGTCGAGCACGATCAGGAAGGGGTTGCCGTAGAGCGCGCGCGCCAGCGCCACGCGCTGCGCCTGGCCTGCCGATAGCGCGGCGCCCTGCTCGCCGACTTGCGTGTTGTAGCCCTCGCGCATCTTGATGATCATCTCATGCACGCCGGCTTCTTTCGCAGCCGCGATGATGCCTTCAGAGGTCGCCGCCGGATCGAACCGGCTGATGTTCTGCGCGATGGTGCCGCCGAACAATTCGACGTCTTGCGGCAGATAGCCGATATGGCGGCCGAGCACGTCGCTTGACCACTGATCGAGCGCCGCGCCGTCGAGCCGCACCTTGCCGCGCACCGGCTGCCAGACCCCGACCAGCGCGCGGATCAATGACGACTTGCCGGAGCCGCTCGGGCCGATCACGCCGAGGCCGTTGCCCGCGGCGAGCGCGAAGGTGATGTCCTGCACCACGAGACGCTGGTCGCCCGGCGGCACCATGGCGATGCCTTCGACCGAGAGCCGGCTGGTCGGCGCTTGCAGCTGGGTGGGCATCGTCTGCGCCGGCATCTGCTCCAGCAGACGCGTGAGGCGCTGCCAGCTCTGACGCGCGGCGACGAAGGATTTCCAGTGCGCAATCGCAAGATCGACCGGCGCCAGCGCGCGGGCGGAGAGGATCGAGCCGGCGATGATGATGCCGGCGGTCGCCTCCTGGTGGATGACGAGATAGGCGCCGACCGCGAGCACGGCCGATTGCAGCATCATGCGCAACACTTTTGCGACCGCGCCGAGACCGCCGGCGACGTCGCTCGCACGCTGATTGCCCGCAAGATATTTTTCGTTGGCCTCGCTCCAGCGCTGATTCATCCGGCCGGCCATGCCCATCGCAACCATCACTTCGGCGTTGCGGCGGCTGGACTGGGCGAGATCGTTGCGCTGGGCGGCGAGACCCATCGCCTCTTTCGCCGGCTGGCGGGACATGAACTCGGTGACCAGTGTCAGCCCGACGAGGATGATGGCGCCGACCAAAGCGGTGACGCCGATCAGGACGTGGAAGGCGAAGCAGATGGCGAGATAGAGCGGCAGCCAGGGCAGGTCGAAGAACGCGCTCGGGCCCATGCCGCCGAGGAAGGAGCGGACATTGTCGAGATCGCGCAGCGGCTGCAGGCCTTCGTTGCGGCTGCCGACCAGGAGCGGCAGGCGCACGATGGTGTCGAACACGCGCTTGTTGAGGGCCTCGTCGAGCGAGGTACCGATCCGCCCCAGGATGCGGTTGCGAATCATGTCGAGCACGCCCTGCGCCATATAGAGGAAGCTGGCGAGGATGATGAGGCCGACCAGGGTCGGAATGCTGCGGCTCGGCAGCACCCGGTCGTAGACCTCCAGCATGAAAATCGACCCGGTCAGGTAGAGCAGGTTGATCATGCAGCTCATCAGGCCGACGCCGATGAATGCCGTACGACAAGCGCGCAAGGCGTCACCGAGCTCCGAACGGCGGACGCCAGGGATGGCTGCCATCAGTCTGATCTCTTTCAGGTGGGGGCCACAGCCCCTGATTTCACGGGCATTCAGGGTACACGCCCCGGATTAACATCACGTTCGCTCTGCGTCCAACGCAGCCGAGTTCATCCAGAACCCTGACGGACCACATCTACCCCTGACGGCCCCACACGCAAGTCCGGTATTTCACAGGCTTTGCGGCTTTTTGGTGCAGAGGCAGCCGTCCTCCCCAACTCTGGCGAGGCGACAAGTTCCGACCGATCGAACCGAGCGGCGGGCTAAAGCGCGATGAGATTGGATGAATCGTCATCGCGCTTTAGCTTGTTGTTTACGCATGATCTTTCCGGAAAACCGCTTCGCACTTTTCCGGATCATGCTTTAGAGCCGGCCGCCGCCACGCACCAGCCGCACCACCAGCAGCAGGATGACCGCGCCGATCGCGGAATAAACGATCTCGGAGACCAGGCCGGTGCCGAGCCGAATGCCGAGCTTCGGAAACAGCAAGCTCGCCACCAGCGCGCCGGCGACGCCGACCACGATGTCGCCGATGATGCCGAACCCGGCGCCCCGCACCACCTTGCCGGCAAGCCAGCCGGCGACCAGGCCAACGAACAGGATGACGAGCAGGCCTTCGTTCGAAATGTACATAAGTAAGGTCCCTCTCCGTGAACGGAGCCATGGAACGGGAACCGCGATGAATGAGGTGTGAATGCTGTTCGCGGCTCGCCGGTTGTGTGGTGGCTACGCTGCAACCACCGGCCCTGCCAGCACACACCTTGCCGCTCGTCCTACCCCCACCTCGACACTCGCAGGCAATTGCTCCAGGCAGCGCGGCTGGGCCACGGCGCAGCGGGGAGCGAAGGAGCAATTGTGCGGCTTCTCGGCGAGCGAGGGTGGCGTGCCGGGGATGGTCTCCAGGCGGGCGCCGCGCTTGGCGCCGTGGATGGTGGAGGCGAGCAGGCCCTTGGCATAGGGATGCACGGGCGAACGCACGATGTCGCGAAGCGTCCCCTGCTCCACGATCTGGCCGGCATACATCACCGCGACGCGATCGCAGATCTCGATCGCAACACCGATGTCGTGGGTAACGAAGATGACGGACATGCCGAACTCGCGCTGCAGCTCGCGCAGCAGCAGAAGGATCTGGATCTGCACGGTGGCATCGAGCGCGGTGGTCGGCTCGTCGGCCAGCAGGATTTTTGGCCGGCAGGCGAGCGCCAAGGCAATCATCGCGCGCTGGCGCATGCCGCCGGACATTTCATGCGGATAGGCATCGAGCCGCCGCTTGGCGGAGGGAATGCGCACGACCTCGAGCATCTCCAGCGCACGTGCCCTGCCCTCTGCAAAACTCTTGCCTTCATGGCGCACCACGCTTTCGGCGATCTGCGCGCCGATGGTGTAGACCGGATCGAGCGCGAGCGCGGGCTCCTGGAAGATCATCGAGACGGTCTGGCCGCGGAAGGACGACAGCTGCTCGTCGTTCATCGCGAGCACGTCCTGTCCCATCACATTGACAGTGCCGGATATCTGCGTGCGCTTCTTCGGCAATAGCCGCATCAGCGCACGTAGCGTCACACTCTTGCCCGAACCGGATTCGCCGAGCAGGCCCAGCACCTCGCTATTGCCGAGCGACAGGCTGAGGTCGTTCACGGCATAGACCGTGCGCTCGCCGGTGAAGCGGATGTTGAGGCCTGAGATCTCGACGAGTTTTGTCATGACGGCAGTTTCGGTATCCGGTCGTGATAGTCGGTGGCGCGCTGGAACGCGGCGCCGATGGTGAGCAGGGTTGCTTCATCGAAGGAGCGGCCGATCAGCTGCATGCCGACCGGCAAGCCGCTTCTGGTGAAGCCGGAGGGCACGGTGAGCGACGGCAGGCCGAGGAAATTCACCGGGCGGGTGAACAGCGTCAGCCGCTGCAACAGCGCCGGCGCGTTCGAGCCGCCGCCGACGTCGCTCTCCTCGATCGTCGGCGCCGGCACCGGGGAGGCCGGGGCGATCACCGCATCGACGCCGGCGGTTGCGGCGTTGTGGGCGGCGAGCGCAGGCCCGCGCCAGCGCATGGCCTCGAGATAGGTGATGGCGGGAACGGCGAGACCGTTCTGGAGCCGCATCAGGACCTGCGCGCCGTAATCCTGCGGACGCTCGATCATCCAGCGCTTGTGGAAGGCGGCAGCTTCGGCGGCGAGCACGAGCTGGCTGGCCGACGACAATTGCCGCTGGTCCGGCAGCTCGACCTTGACGATGTCGGCACCTTCGCGCTCGAGCACCGCGATGGTCTCGTCGAGCACGCGCGCAACCTCGCTGTCGAGATCGTCGACGTAGAAAGACGCGGGGACGCCGATCTTGAGACCCTTCAGCGAGCCTTTCGTCGCCGCGACATAGTCCGACAGCGGCTCGTGGCTGCAGGTCGGATCGGCGGGATCGGGGCCGGCCATCAGCGCCAGCAACAGCGCGCAGTCCTCGGCGGTGCGGGCGAGCGGGCCAACGGTGTCGAGTGATTGCGACAGCGGCATTGCACCGGCGCGGCTGACGCGGCCCACGGTCGTCTTCAGACCGGTGATGCCGCAGAAATGCGCGGGCATGCGGATCGAGCCGCCGGTGTCGGAGCCGAGCGCGGCATAGGTCAGCCGCGCGGCGACCGCCGAGCCGGAGCCCGAAGACGAGCCGCCGGTAATATGCGCGACGTTCCAGGGATTGCGCACCGGGCCGTAATGGGCGTTGTGCCCGGTCGGACCATAGGCGAATTCGGCGAGGTGCAGCGTGCCGAGGCGGACCTGGCCGGCGTCCTTCAGCCGCTGCAGGGCGGTGGACGTGACGGTCGGCACGAAATCGCGGCGGATCAGGGAGCCGCAGGTCGAGACGTGGCCCGCGTCATAATACATATCCTTGTGCGCGAGCGGCACGCCGTGCAGCGGACCACGGACATTGCCCTTGGCCAGCTCGGCATCGGCGGCATCCGCCGCCTTCAGCGCCGCTTCCGCTTCGATCGACATGAAGGCGTTGAGATGCGGCTGCCATTGCGCGATGCGGTGCAGCAGCGCACGCGTCACCTCATGGGAGGACAGCTGCTTCATCGCGATCGCACGCGCGACCTCGGTAAGCGGCATGAAGGCAGGCTCGGTGCTCATTTCGACACCTTCTGCGTCTGCGCGAGCACATGGCCGGCGGGCTCGAGATCGAATGGCAGCGTGCCGGCGATGGCGGCGAAGCCTTCGAAGGCAGGTCCGATGGCATTGGAGATGCGGGTTGCGATCTCGTCGTCCACGGGCACGCCGGCAATTTGCGCGATCGGCTTGATCTCTTTCGGTGTCGGTCTCGTCATTCGGTCTTCTCCCTGGGCGCGCGGCTATGGCCTGAACCCGGTATAGCCATGTAGCACGCGGCCTCATGGCCCATATTATCCAGCGCCGTGAGCTTTGGTGTCGCATTTGCGCAGAGCGGCTCCGCAAACGGACAACGGGTGTGGAAGCGGCAGCCCGAGGGCGGATCGATCGGATTGGGCGGATCGCCCGTGATCGGCGGCGTCTCGGTGCGCCTATCGGGGTCCGATGACGGCATCGCCGCGAGAAGGGCGCGCGTGTAGGGATGCGCCGGCTGATCCCAGACCTGGTCGACCGGGCCGAGCTCGACGACTTCGCCGAGATACATCACCAACACGCGGTCAGAGATGTAACGGACGACGTTGAGGTCGTGGCTGATGAAGAGGTAGGTCAGGCCGAACTCGCGCTTGAGGTCGGCCAGCAAATTGAGCACCTGCGCTTCGACGGATTTGTCGAGCGCCGAGACGGCTTCGTCCAGGATCACCAGCCGCGGCGACAGCGCCAGTGCGCGGGCGATGTTGACGCGCTGGCGCTGACCGCCGGAGATTTCGTGCGGATAGCGGTTGGCGAAGTTTTCGGGGCGCAAGCCGACCTTGCCGAGCAGCTCGCGCGCCAGCGCCCGGGCCGTGCCGTCCGCCATGCCGTGGACCTTGGGGCCGAACGCGATGGATTCCTCGATTGTCAGGCGCGGATTGAGCGAAGCGTAGGAATCCTGGAACACCATCTGCATGCCGCGGCGCAGCTCGCGTAAGCTCAACGACTGCCCGACGGTCATCCCGTCATAGATGATGTCGCCGTCATCGCGCGGCATCAGATGCATCAAGAGGCGCGCGGTGGTGGACTTGCCGCAGCCGGACTCGCCGACTATGCCGACGGTTTCGCCCTTGGCGACGGAGAACGAGACATTGTCGACCGCACGCACGGTGCGCTTGGCAGCGAACAGCCCGCCGCGCACGGGGAAATGCTTGGTCAGGCCGTTGACCTGGAGCAGCGGCTGCGCGACGCCGCCAACGTCCTCGACCTGCTCCAGCATGGCGAAGGAGGTGTTGGTTTCGCTCATGGCCGTTGTCCCTCACCTCTCCACATCGGGCAGAGGTCGGCGCGCAGCGCCGGGTGAGGCGGCACGGCAAACTCGATCGAGCGTAACCCCTCACCCGGATTGCATCTTGCGATGCAATCCGACCCCTCCCTTCGGGAGAGGTGTAGCACCTCCAGCACCGCAACTGTGTGCGTCACTCTCATCATTCGCTAATTCCTGATGTCCATGGCGCTGCGCAGGCCATCCGAGAGCAGATTGAAGCAGATCGAGACCGCGAAGATCATCGCACCCGGCAGGGCTGCGACCCATGGATTGACATAGATCGCGGTGCGCAGCGTGTTCAGCATCAGGCCCCATTCCGGCTCCGGCGGTTTCGTGCCGAGGCCGAGGAAGGAGAGACCGGCCGCCAAAATCATCGAGACCGAGATCAGGCTCGTCGCATAGACGAAGATCGCGCCCAGCACGTTGCCGAGGATGTGCACGCGCATGATGGTGAAGGCGCCGGCGCCCGAGGCGCGCGCGGCCTCGACGAAGTCCATGTTGCGCACGCCTGTGGTGACGCTTTCGGCGACGCGCGTGATTTGCGGCACGAACACGATGGTCAGCGCCACGATGGAGTTGAGAATGCCGGCCCCGAGCGCACCGGAGATCGCGATCGCCAGCAGCACGGACGGGAAGGCGTAGAACACGTCCACCGTGCGCATGATCGCGGTGTTGAGCTTGCCGCCGACATAGCCGGCGACGATACCGAGCGAGGTGCCGATCCAGAAGGCCAGAATCACCGGCAGGATGCCGATCACCAGCGACAACCGCCCGCCATAGATCAGCCGCGCCAGCATGTCGCGGCCGAGTTCGTCGGTGCCGAGCGGATAGCCTGTCGTGCCGATGTGGCGCAAGCGGCGGATCATCGAGCCTTTGTAGGGGTCTTCGAGACCGAGCCACGGTGCAAGGATCGCGGAGAGGAAGATCAGCAGCAGCACCAGCGCGCAGGCCATGCTGACCCTATCGCGCATGATGCGCCGTCCGACCGTCGCCCAATAGCCGCGCGCCTTGGTGGCAGGCGCGGCCTGCAGCGCGGCGTCGGCGGTGGCTGACAAGGGAAGCTCGCTCATCCCGCTAGCCCCGCTTGATGCGCGGGTCGATCGCGGCTTGGGCGATGTCGACCAGCAGGTTGAGGAAGACGAAGAACAGCGCCAGGATCAGGATCGTGCCCTGCAGCAGCGGCAGGTCGCGCTGGAAGATCGCGGAGTTGAGCAGGAAGCCCGAGCCTGGCCAGGAGAATACGGTCTCGATCAGGATCGAGCCGCCGAGCATGTAGCCGAGTTGAAGCCCCATCACCGCGAGCGCGGTGGGCGCGGCGTTCTTGATGACGTGGCGGAACACGCCGGTTTCGCGCAGGCCCTTGGCCCGCAAAGCTTCGACGAAATCCTGCGAGAGGATGTCGCCGGTCAGCGCACGCACGGTGCGGGTGACGATGCCCATTGGGATCACCGAGGTCGTGATCGCCGGCAACACCAGATATTTCAGGTGCGCCCAGTCCCAGGCCCAGGAATTGGAGCCGCTGGGGCCGGCGCCGACCGCGGGCAGCCAGTTCAGCTGCACCGAGAAGATGATGACGAGCAGCATGCCGAGCCAGTAATGGGGCACCGATACGCCGGCGATGGCGAAGGAGGTCGCGACCTTGTCGATCCAGGTCTCGCGGAAATAGCCGGCGATCAGGCCGAGCAGGATGCCCATGGTGAAGCCGATGATGGCGGCGGCGATCGCGAGCGTGACGGTGTTGCCGACTGCGCGAATGACTTCGGCCAGCACCGGGCGCCCGGTCGCGATGGAATTGCCGAGGTCGCCATGAAGGGCACGGAGCAGCCACAGCCCGAACTGCACCGGCAGCGGGCGGTCGAAGCCGTAGGCGGCGCGCAGCTGCGCGGCGAGCTCCTGCGACGCGTCGGCCGGCAGCACGGCGACCAGCGGATCGCCCGGCGTGATGTGCACGAGCAGGAAGCAAACCAGCGCCACGCTGATGACGATGGGGACGACATAGACAATGCGTCTGGCGGTATAGGCGAGCACTGGTCTTCTTTCTTCCTTCTCCCCTTGGGAGAAGGTGGCATAGGCCGCCTCCGGCGGCCGTTTCTTAAGTCGACGCCGAAGCGAAGCTTCGGCTGCGGCGCCGGATGAGGGGTTCTATCCGCGGATACAGTCGTTACGAACGCGAAAGGGGTGTCCGCGGAAAGAGACCCCTCACCCGGCTTCGCTGTCGCGAAGCCACCCTCTCCCACAAGGGGAGAGGGTGCACCGAGTACCTTGCTAGGCGCCTCACTACTGCATCGACACCAGCGAGAAGTCGATGAACCAGCTCTTCGGCTGCACGACGCCTGTCACTTTCGGGCTCATCGCGCGCGGGCCGACGTCGTGGGCGACGTAGAGGAAGGCCGCGTCGTCGACGGAGGCCGCGTGCAACTCGGCGAGCGCGGCGTCACGTGCGGCGGGATCGAAGGTCTGACGCGCCTTCTTCACCAGCTCGTCGAATTTGGGGTTGTTGATGAAGCCCCAATTGTTCGAGACCGGCGGCGCCATACCCGATTGCAGGAAGCGCACCAGCGCGAAGAACGGGTCCATCGCTGCATAGGTCACGTTGGTCGCGTGTGAGCCGTTGGCGCTGGGATCCTTGGCGCCGCGGCGCCAATTGGTGAACAGCGTATTCCATTCGATGACGTCGAGCTGCACATCGAAATAGCATTCGGCCAGCGCCTGCTGGAGGTACTCGTTCATCGGCAAGGGCTGCATCTGGCCCGAGCCGGACGCAGACGTCTGCGTCTTCACGGTCAGCTTCTTGTTGGGACCATAGCCGGCCTCCTGCATCAGCTTTTGCGCAGCCGCCTTGTCATACTTGATCTGGAAGGTGGGATTGCCGCGCCAGGGATGGCCGGGCTCGAAGGTGCCGGTTGCCGGCACCATCAGGCCGGCGAGCAGGCCGTCCCTGAGGCCTTCGCGATCGACGCAGAGGTTCGCCGCCTTGCGCACGCGGATGTCGTTCCAGGGCGAGCCCTCGACGCGCGAGAACTGCCAGGGCCAGACATGCGGCTGCTCGTTGGCGTAGAGCTTGAAGCCGCGCTGCTTGAGTTCGGGCAGCGCGTCCGGTGCCGGCGCCTCGACCCAATCGACCTGCCCGGAGAGCAGCGCGGCGGTGCGCGCATTCGCTTCCGGCATCGGCAAGAGCACCATCTTGTCGATCTTGGGCACGCGCGCCTTGTCCCAATAGTTCGCATTCTTGACGAGCTCGAGCCGTTCGCGCGGGGTGAAGCTTGCCATCTTCCACGGGCCGGTGCCCGAGGCGTCCTTGGCGAACGCGGTCCACGCGGCCTGCGACTTCGCCTTGGCATCGGCACCTTCCGCCTTGTCGTAGAAGGCCTGCCACTTCGCCGGGCTCGCCATGAACAAATTGGTGAGGTTGATCGGCAGGAAGCTGTCGGGCTCCTTGGTGGTGAGCTCGACCGTCATGTCGTCGATCTTCTTCGCGGAGGCCAACGTCGGCATGCGCGAGGCCGTGACGCCGACCTGGCTGGCGTCGAATTGCGGCGCGTCTTGCTTCAGCACTTTCTCGACGTTCCACACCACCGCATCCGCGTTGAACGGCGAGCCGTCATGGAAGCTGACGCCGGGGCGCAGCTTGAAGATCCATTTTGTCTTGTCGGCATCGTCGACCTTCCACTCGGTGGCAAGGCCGGGGATGACCACGCTCGCCTTGTCGGCGGAGGACAGATCCCAGCCGGTCAGCGCGTCATACATGGTGAGGCCGGTGAAGCGGTTGCCTTCAAAACCCTGATCGGGCTGGCCCAGGGTGCGCGGAATATCGGCAGCGGTCATGCCGATGCGCAGCACAGTTTCCGCAGCTACCGCGCGTGGCCATGCGGCCGCGCTGCCGAGCGCCAAGAGCGCAATCAGCGCCGCGCGGGTCTTGTTGTTCTTGATAAGCATCGCCTCAGTCCTCTTCCGGCTTTCGATGATTAATTTTGATGCAATCGTATGCAATGGCTATGCCAGGGAGAAACTTATTCTGCAAATTGCCCATGCGGCGACAAGTCCTTGTGATGACGCACCGGCGGAAACGGCGCGCTGCCTATTCTGGCATCAAGATTGCAAGTTTGGCTTCGACGTCTCCTGGGAGCTTTGGGCCATGCGTATTCGTCTGTCGACCTGTCTCGCCGTGCTTGCGCTGGCGTTGTCCGCAATCTCAGCGGGCGCCGAAACGGTGGTGCGCTATGGCATCTCGATGGCGGACATTCCGCTGACGACGGGCCAGCCCGATCGCGGCGCCGGCGCCTATCAGTTCACCGCCTACACGATCTACGATCCGCTGGTGGCCTGGGAAATGGATGTCGCCGATCGACCCGGCAAGCTGGTGCCGGGCCTCGCCACCGAATGGAAGGTCGACGATGCCGACAAGACCAAATGGCGCTTTACCCTCCGCAAGGGCGTGAAGTTTCACGACGGCAGCGAGTTCAACGCCGACGCGGTGATCTGGAATCTGGACAAGGTGCTCAACGATAAAGCGCCGCAATTCGACAAGCGGCAGAGCGCGCAGGTGAAGACCCGCCTGCCCTCCGTCGCCAGCTACGCCAAGATCGACGACTTCACGGTGGAGATCACCACCAAGACGGTCGATTCCTTCTTCCCCTATCAGATGCTTTGGTTCCTGGTGTCGAGCCCGGCGCAGTACGAAAAGCTCGGTAAGGACTGGGACAAGTTCGCAAGCCAGCCCTCCGGCACCGGCCCGTTCAAGCTGACGAAGCTGGTGCCGCGCGAGCTCGCCGAGCTCAGCAAGAATCCGGACTACTGGAACAAGAAGCGGATTCCCAAGGCCGACAAGATCGTGCTGGTGCCGATGCCGGAAGCGCTGACGCGCACCAATGCGCTGCTCGCCGGACAAGTGGACCTGATCGAGACGCCGGCGCCGGATGCGGTGCCGCAGCTGAAGGCGGCCGGCATGAAGCTCGTCGACAACGTCACGCCGCATGTGTGGAATTATCACCTCAGCGTGCTGCCGGGTTCGCCCTGGACCGACATCCGCTTGCGCAAGGCGCTGAACCTCGCGATCGACCGGGAGGCGGTTGTCGGCCTGATGAACGGTCTCGCCAAGCCCGCCAAGGGGCAGGTCGATCCGTCGAGTCCATGGTTCGGTAAACCCAGCTTCGAACTGAAATATGACCTGGCTGCAGCGAAGACGCTCGTCGAGGAGGCCGGCTACTCCAAGGCAAAACCGCTGAAGACCACCTTCATCATCGCGCAAGGAGGCACGGGGCAGATGCTGTCGCTGCCGATGAACGAATTCCTGCAGCAGAGCTTCAAGGAGATCGGCATCGAGATCGACTTCAAGGTCGTGGAGCTCGAGACGCTCTATACGCATTGGCGCAAGGGCGCGGCCGACGAGATGAACGCCGGCATCACCGCCAACAACATCGCCTATGTCACCTCGGACCCGCTCTACGCCATCGTCCGCTTCTTCCATTCGGGGCAGATCGCGCCTGTCGGCGTCAACTGGGGCGGCTACAAGAACCCGAAAGTCGACGCGCTGATCGACGAGGCCAAGCAGACCTTCGATAGCGCGAAGCAGGATGAATTGCTGGCGCAAGCGCATGCGCTGATCGTGGATGATGCCACGCTGGTCTGGGTCGTCCATGACACCAACCCGCATGCACTGTCGCCGAAGATCAAGCACTTCGTGCAGGCGCAGCACTGGTTCCAGGATCTGACGACGATCGGGGTGGAGTGAGGGGCGCCCGAGCACGCGCCTCAATGAACGTGATCGTCGCGGCCTTCGCCGGGGCGACCGCCCCGGGGTTATTGCGCACAATCGCCTCAGCAGACTCGTCATTGCGAGCGTAGCGAAGCAATCCAGGATCTTTCCGCAGCGGCAGTCTGGATTGCTTCGCTTCGCTCGCAATGACGGAGTGTGGGCGACTGCGAAGCCCACCCCACATCCCTACTTCGTCAGCAGCGCATATGCCCCGGTCCAGCCCTCCGCCGGCGGATTGACTTGGAAATCCCTGATCCTCGCCTCGTAAAGCCTGAACAGCTTCTCCAGCGTGTCGGCGTCCTCGCTCTTGCGGCCCCGTTCGATTGCATCCAGTGCGCCCTGCCAGTCGCGGCTGCGGTAGCAGCCGAGCATCTCGATGGTGATGTTGCGCAGGCGCTGGAACGCGCCCGAATGCATCACGTCCTCGCGGCCCGCGATGGCGTAGATCACTTCCGGCTCGGTCTTGCCCTTGACCATGATGAAGTCGAGCTCGAGGATCGCGAACTTCTCCTTGGCGGCGAGTGCGGTCCTGGAGCCGACAATGATGGGAAAGCCGTACTCCTTCGACTGGCCTTCCAAGCGCGAGGCCAGGTTCACGCTGTCGCCGAGCACCGAATAATTCTTCTTCAGGTCGGAGCCCATGTTGCCGACCACGCCGATGCCGGTGTTGAGACCGATTCCGACGTTGAGCGGGATGTAGACATGGCCGCCGTCGGCCGCTTCCTGCTCGCGCTCCCTGTTGACGGCATCGATCTTCTCGAGCATCTGGATCGCCGCCTCGCAGGCGTTGACCTCGTGCTCGGCATCGTCGAGCGGCGCGTTCCAGAACGCCATGATGGCGTCGCCCATGTATTTGTCGATGTAACCCTTCCGCTCGATGATGACGTCGGTCAGCGGCGTCAGGAAGCGGTTCATCAGCGCGATCAGCCCTTGCGGATCATGCTTGTAGCTCTCCGAGATCGTGGTGAAGCCGCGCACGTCGGAGAACATGATCGTCATCTCGCGCTCCTCGCCGCCGAGCACGAGCTTGTCCGGCGACTGCGCCAGCTGCTCGACCAGCACCGGCGACATGTATTGCGCGAACATGCCGCGGATCTGCACGCGCTGGCGCTGCTCGCGGACGAAGCTGGCAAAGATCAGCGTCAGATAGATCGCGGTGGTCGAGAGCAGCGGATAGGTGAAGTCGATGAGATAGCGGTACCGCGCGTAGAAGAACCAGGACACCCCGATGAGGATCGCCGCGAACATCGCGCCGGCAAGCACCAGACGGACGGGGCCGAGATTCGGGGTGAAGATGATGACCAGAATGCCGATGATCATCGCGGTGAGCAATTCGACGCCAAGCGCGTAATTCGGGCGAGAGATCGCTGCGCCGGTCAGCACGCTTTCGAGCACCTGGGCATGAATCTCGACGCCCGGCATGGCCCGCGACACCGGCGTGGTCTTGATGTCGTTCAGACCGACCGCGGAGGTGCCGACCAGCACCAGCCTGCCGGCAAGCTTGCTCGGCGGCACCATGTTGTCGATGACATCGGCCGCCGAGACGTAGATCGATGGATCTTGCCGGGCATAGTGCACCCAGAGCTGACCGTTCTCGTCGGTCGGAATCTCGACGCCTTTGATGCGGATCGCGCGGATGCCGGTCTTGTCGGTCCGCACCAGCAGGGTTGGTGTTCCCGTGACGACCCGCAGGATTTCGAGGCTGAGCGAGGGCATGATGTTGCCTTGCGCGCGCATGATCATCGGCACGCGCCGGATCAAGCCGTCGCGCTCGATTGGAATACTGAACAGGCCGCGCCCCGCCGCGACCTTCTCGATGACAGGGACGTTGCGGAGCAGACCGGGGAACTCGAACAGGAAACGCTCGGCGTTCTCTTCTCCGACCGTGGCAACGCCGGTGAAGGGCAGCGTCTTGTCGATTTCCGACGTGACCTTCTGCTGCCCCGTCTCGCCCAGCACCACGCGCGAGTGCTTGATCGCGTCGGACAGGATCTGGTCGTTGGACGGCAGCTCGCGCAGCTTGCCGCGGGTGGCGTCATCGAGATAGCGCATCTGACCCGCGACCAAATCCGGATTGAGCCGGTCGGCTTCCGAGAACACCACGTCGAAACCGATCGCCACCGCGCCGTTGTTGGTGAGGTTCTGGATCATGTCGGCGATGCGCGTGCGCGGCCATGGCCACTGGCCAAGCTTGGCGAGGCTCTTGTCGTCGATGTCGACGATGGTGACCGGCCGCGCCGTCTTGTGGCGCGGATCGATCAACTGGAACATGTCGAAGACGCGCAGCCGCAATTCCTGGATCGGCGGCGGATCCCAGAGGCGGGCGCCGGCAAACAGAACCAGCAGCGCAAGGCACATCAGCCGCGCAAAGCCGAACTTCTGGGCAAACCACCGCCGCAGGATATTGAGACGCTTCATAGGGCCTGGATATCACGCTTTTGCGGCGAACGGCAGCGCGGATCGCGTGTGCAGACGCGCGGCGCGCCGGCAATCAGGCATTGAAGATAAAATCGCCGGCCTTGAGGTTCGCGGCAATGACGTTATGCAGCAGCAGGGACTCGTGCTCGATGACAGGTGCCCCCTCGCGCCGAGTGATCTGCTGTTGCCACGTCACCATCGCATCGCCGGACTGCTGGACGATGGTGAGATCGTTGATGGAGCTCACGTCCGAGAACTGGCGCAGGTCGATCTTGTCCACGCCAGTCGTGAAATCGGTAATGGTGTGCGTGAAATCGGTGATCGGCTGAGGGCCATAGCCGATCGAGCCCGGCGAGAACACGAACTGGTCCTTGCCGGCGCCTCCAGTCAGCGTGTCCCCCGTCTCGGTCGCGAAAATGACATCCTTGCCGCCGGTGCCTTCCAGAGTGACGCCTTGGCCGGTGTCGCCCGCCTCGTTGAAGATGAAGTGGACGGTATCGAACAGGCCGGTGGTCTTGTCCGTAACCGTAAGCGTGATCTGATCGGTATTCGGCGGCGTCTCGCCCGGATAATAAGTGACGCCATCCGTGAGGACCGAGTTGATGTCATCGAGGGATCCCCACGCTGCGCCCGGATCGACATTGCTGTCCGGATCATGGGCGGTGACCGCCGTGATCTTGAAGTCATGCGTCGCGGCGTCGGGATCGGTGTCGAGGACCGCTAGATGGGTAATGAGATCAGTGCCGCCCTCGTTGTCGTGCCAGACGTAGAAGTGCGTGGTATCGATGACCGGGCCGCTGTCGTCGTTGGCTCCAGTCAGGTCTACCGTGAGCGTTGCAGTGCCGGTCGCGCCATGCACGTCCGTGGTCTGCACCGTGAAAACATCCGAGTAGGAGCCTTCCGGCAGCGCGTTGATCGCGGCGGCGTTCGGAACGTAGCTGTAGCTGCCGTCCGGGTTGACCGTCAGCGAGCCGTACAGTCCCGTCGCCGTCCCATGACTATCCGCACTGAGGACCGCATGGGTCAGCGTCGCCGTCTCACCGCTGTCGGCGTCGGTCCCGGCGAGGTGGCCGGTGAGGCTAGGGAAGGTGTCGGTCGCAGCCGTGTCCGTGAGCGGGCCGATGTGGAGATCGGCAAGCTTCGGCGCATCGTTGGTGCCGGTGATATTGACGGTGACGACTGCGCCCGCGCCAGCACCATGGGCATCCGACGGAACGATCGTGTATTGCAGCGACAGCGTCTGGCCGGCGGCGAGGAAGTCGAAGGCCTGTCCCTGCGAGTTGAAGGACCAGCTGAACTGCGCGTGAGTGGCGGTGCCGTTCAGGATATCGCCGGACGGAACGGCGAGATAGTTCAACAGCGCCTCATGGGACAGCCCGCCGACATTGCCGGTTTGCGCTATGCCGTCGAGAGAGACCTGCAGCTGGCTGACCGATACCGTGACGTGATCGATCGCGTCGACGTCGGAGACCGCCAGCACACCGTGCGCAAGCTGGCCGGCATTGGTTTCCATGAGATCGGCGACGGTCCCACCCGGGCCGGAGGTGCCGCTCGTCCAGTCCGCATCACCCTCGATTGCGAGGCTCTTGGCAGGGTTGACGGCATTGGAAGCCGTGGTCCCACTGCCGTCGCTGAGCTGATAATACGCTGCAAGGTCCGTCTCACTGCCCGTGAGCGCGGTGAAATCGATCGACTGGATCTGCGCCTGCGTGAGCGCGGTGGTCCAAACGCTGACATCGGCGATCGCGCCGTAGAAGCCTTCCGCCCCGAAGCCCGCTGCGCCCGAGTCGCTCGCGGCACCAATCATCATGTAGGACGCAGACGGATTCGACGGACTGCCGTCGATCGGGTTGACCGTCCATGAGTGCGAATATTCGAGGTGCCCATCGAGATAGAGTTTGAAGGTGTCATTCTCGCGGGTCAGCGCAATGTTGTGCCACTGCGACGCCGTGAGTGCCACGCCGGTATCGGCGATCTGGCGGCCGCCCGCTAGAATCTGCAGCTCCATCGTGCCATCAGTGTTGACGGTGCCGAGGAGACCGAAACCGGTGGTCGAGGTGTTGCCGTTGTAGAACAGGATCTGGCCGTGACCGGCATCTGCTGCGCCGTTCCAGTTGACCCAGCCGTCCAGCGTCACGTCATCGGTGGCCGCAGTCGGCACCTCGCCGACGGCGATCGTCTGGCCGTCGAAATTCATGTAGTCCGACGTCACATAGGAAACCGCCGGCGCATCATTGGTGCCTGTGATCGTGACGGTCACGTCCTGGCTAACCTTGCCGCCATGGTGGTCGTCGAAGGTGACGGTGTAGACCTGAGTGATGGTCTGCCCTTCCGCCAGCGACTGCAGCACGGGATCGTCATTGTCCAAAGTGAAATGCCAGCCCAGCGTCGCGCCGTTGCTGGTGTCATTGCTGGCTTCGGTCACCGACGAATCGATCGAGAACGTGCCGATATGCGAACCGGTCCCGAAGCCCGGCAGATCCGTGCTGACGGACGACGACTTGAACGACCGCTCCGCCGTGTGGGTGTCGATCAGGTCGAGGTCCTGGATCGCCAGCGTGCCGCCGGTCGTCAGCGACGCGCCCTCGTCCTCGGTGACTGCGCCCCTCGCCGCGTCGGCATCACTCGTGATCGTCGGCGCGTCGTTGGCACCGTTGATCGTGACGGTGACGTCCTGCGAGACCTGCGCGCCGTGATCGTCGATGAAGGTGACGGTGTAGACCTGAGTGATGGTCTGGCCCTCGGCCAGCGATTGCAGCACCGTATTGCTGTTGTCGAGATTGAAGTGCCAGCCCAGGGTCGCACCATTGTCGGTGTCGGTGTTGAATTCGTGCACCGACGGATCAATCGTGAAAGTGCCGAGCGGCGTGTCATCGTCGAAGCCCGGCAGATGCCCACTTGACGTCGACGACTTGAACACGGCCTGCGCCGTGTGGGTGTCGATCAAATCGAGATCCTGGATTGCCAGCGTGCCGTCGATCGACAGAGTGGCGCAGGTATCCTCGGTGACGCTCCCCGAAGCCGCTGCTGCATCGCTGGTGATCGTGGGCGCGTCATTGGTACCGACGATCGTGACCGTGACATCCTGGGATACCTGCGCACCGTTGTTGTCGGTGAAGGTGACGGTATAGACCTGCGTGATGGTCTGCCCCTCAGCCAGCGACTGCAGCACCGGATTGCCGTTGCCGAGCGTGAAGTGCCAGCCCAGCGTAGCACCGTTGCTGGTGTCGCTGTTGGATTCGGTCACCGACGGATCGATCGTGAAGGTCCCGAGCGGCGTGTTGCCGTCGAAACCCGGCAAATGCGCGCTCGACGTCGCCGACTTGAACACGGCCTGCGCGGTGTGCGTGTCGACCAGGTCGAGATCCTGGATCGCCAGCGTCCCGCCGGTCGACAGGGTCGCGCCGGCATCCTCGGTGACGGTCCCCGTGGCCGCGTTTGCATCGCTCGTGATGGTCGGGGCGTCGTTGGTGCCGGTAATCGTGACCGTGACGTCCTTGGTCACCGTCCCGCCGTGATGGTCGTCGATCGTAACGGTATAAATCTGCGTGATGGTCTGGCCCTTGGCCAGCGACTGCAGCACCGGATCGTTGTCGTCGATCGTGAAGGTCCAGCCGACCGACCCGCGGGAGCTGACGCCTGGGCTCTCGCTCACCGGTTCAAGCGCGAACGTGCCGATATGCGAGGTGCCGTCGTTGAAGCCGGGCAGATGCACGGTCGAATTCGTCGACTTCAGGACGAAGCTCGCGGTGTGCGTGTCCGTGAGATCAGGATCGTTGAAGGTGATGGTGCCGTTCGCGGTGAGCGTGGCCGCCGCATCCTCGGTCACCGCACCGGTCGAGGTGGTGGAGTCCTCGACGATCGTGGGCACGTCGTTGGTGCCCTCGACGTTGACGTCCGCACCGTTGATGGACACCGTGATCGGCGTGCTGACCACGCCGCCATGTCCGTCATCGACCTGCACCACATAGTTGAGGGTCAGCGTCTCGCCTTCGGCGAGGAAATCGAACAAGTGGTCGGGGACGCTGTAGTTCCAGGTAGCCGAGCCATTGTTGGCGTTCCCCGCGCCCTGCACCACCGTCAGCGGCACCTCGACGGCTGCGATCGCGGCGAGTTGCTGCGGCGTCAGCGTCGCGGTGACGTCGTGACCTTGCGCATCGAGATATTTGAACGGCTGGCTCGACGAGAGCGCCGCGCTGACGATCGGCCGGTCCGTCAGATCGACGTCGGCGAAGGTGACCGTGCCCGTGATGGTGTCGAGGGCCTCGTTGCCGGTCCCGACCTTCTCAATGACGGTTCCGCCCGACGTCGCGATGGTCGGCTTGTCGTTGGTCCCCGTGATCGTGATGGTGATCGGGATGAACGCGGACTCGGGGCTGACTGCGAAATTGGTATCGACGCGGACCATGTAGGTCAGCGTCAGGGTTTCGCCGGCAGCCAGGAAGTCGAAGACCTTGTCCGGGATCGTGTAGGTCCAGACCGCCGAGCCGTTGTTGTTGTTGGCGGGGTCGGCAACGACACTGATGTGGATTTGCGTCGCCGCGATATCCTGCTTCTGCAGCGCGGTGAGCGAGCCGGTGACGTCCTGCTGGCCGGCGTTCTTGTAGACATAGTTCGGCGCCTCGGCGAGGCTCATGCTCACCGACGGCCGATCGCCGAGATTTTGATCGACGAATCTGATCAGACCGGAAACCGTGTCGGCATGCGTGTCGCCGGTGGTGTCCGCGCGTTCGGTCAGCGCGAACGCCGTCTTCACATTGCCGCCGAGATCGAAGCTTTGCGCAATCGGCTGGCCGGGAATGCGGACGACGGGCGGCGTGGACGTGCCAGGATTGTCATGTCCCTGCGGATTGAGGTTGACGAACGTCGCGATGACGACTGGGCCGGATCCCGACTTGAACACCAGGTCCTGGCCGAACGGTGTGATCGTGTCGGTGAAGTTCGTGGTCAGCTTGGTGTTGGTGTTGTTGTCGGTGAACTTCAGCGTGAACACGTCCGTGATCAGCTTCTGCACCTCCGGCGACATCAGCGCATTGGAGATCGAGACGTTGCCGCCGCTGATCTGGATCATCTGGCCGGCCTGGTTGACCGTCGCGATCGGCAGCAGTGTGATCTTGTCGAACAGGATGTAGGAGCCCGTCGTGCCATTCGGCTCGACCAGCACCTGGAAGCTCGCCTGCGGCTGCGGATCGCCGCCGCCGGCGGGAACGACGAAGTTGATCTGGGTCAGCACCGCGGTGCCGCGGATGCCCATGGTCGCGACCGGCGTGTCGACCTTCATGTCGCCGTGCTTGGCGGTCTCGCCGGCGACGAAGGTGATGGTGCCCGCAACCAGGCTGAGGAGCGAGGAGTTGCTCGACCCGTTGGGGTCATAGACCATCTCGTTCAGCACCATCCGCGCATTGGAGGACAGGCCGAACACGGTGCCGTCGATGAAGGTGATGCCGAGCGTCGAATCGGCGCCGGTCGAGACCACGTCGCCCTTCTCGACATTGTCACCGTTGTTCAGGATGACCGAGACGCCGTTGCGGATCGCGGTCGCGCTGCCCACGAGCTTCGTGACATGACCGATGACCTGAGCCGCGGCGGCGCCGGGCGCAGCCTGGGCGATCTGGACGTGGCCGGTGAGGGCGTTGACGATGTCGCCGGTGAGGTGGGCGCCGTCGGGCGAGGCGATCGCGGCGCGCTTGTCGCCCCTGAAATAGTCGTGAACCACGAACTCATGCCCTTCATGGGACAGCACGAGATCGAGGCCGGCGCGCTTGAACTCGCCGTTGAAGATCAGGTTGGGGTCGGGAACAACGAACGCGCCATCAGGCACATGACCATGCGCCTTTGCGATGAAGGGCTTGGCCACAGAGGGATCGGCATGGACATAGGCGGACGCGCTGGAACCCTCGCCGTTCAAGGAGGTCGCGGCGTCAAATTTGCCAGCGTAATTCAACCGGGCACCGTAAAGAGGTTAAAATCTAAGTAAGTATAGACTGCTTAAGCTTGCTTAGCATTACCAAGTCCTTAGCGAAACCGTCTACTGCTTGTGTGATTTCGCGTCACTTGGGCATAACAGCCGCCGCAGGGCGGCGCTTTCCCAGAAAAGGCAAAGTAATATTTCAAGCATTCTGAAGTCGAAACAAGCTTAGATGCACGCATTTCCCGTCACCCCAAGTCATCTATCGTACAGTTGGTTGAACAGATACTTGCATCATCTTTCCTTCGTGGTGCCCTGCAACATCCTGCGGCAAATACGGGGCCAAATCTGTGAGCTAACTAACAGAACCCGTGAAATAGCGGGCTCTTAGCCATAAGAGGCGGAATCGGCAGCCCCGCAACTGGCTCGATTTCGCGGCAATGAGGCCCTCCTTGCCCTCGAATCGTAAAATTTTACGCAATTCGGGCATGTCCGTTTCAGCCTGTCACCCGGTTTTAGGGCCCCTGCTGGGCGCGTTAAGCAGAACAAAACGGCCCGTCTCACACTATCTCCGCGAAAGCAACAAAGCCCGGCACGTCGAGATCGAGGATATCTCGCGAAGCCCGGGAAGGGGATGTCAGATGGAGACCGCTGCTCGCTCGCGCGCCTGGCGCGCAGTCCTTGTCTTGTGCGGCTTGGTCCTGCTCGGATCGGCCGCCGAGCTTCGCGCCGGCACGCTGCTGTCGCCGGGCGCCGGCGTCCTCGTGCGCAAATCCGCCGAACCGTTCGGCGTATTCGCCTTCGCCATCTCGTCCGGCAGCCTGCAGCAGAAATGGTCCGCACTGAGGGACAAGTTCGACGACGACATGGTGCAGCTCGCACTGTGCGACGGCGACCGCGACAATTGCGCGTCCCCGGCGGCGTTGAAACTGCTCGCCATCGTTGACCAGGCCCGCGCCCGCGACGGCCGCGCGCGCCTCGGCGAGACCAACCGCGCCATCAACCTCGCCATCCACGCCGCCAATGACGGCACCGACGACGTCTGGAGCTCGCCGCTTGCGACCTTCGCGCGTGGCGCCGGCGATTGCGAGGATTATGCCATCGCCAAGCTGGCCGCGCTGCGACTGGCGGGCGTTGCCGCTGAAGACCTCCGCATCGTCGTGGTGCGCGACGTCAGGGCCGGCGAGGAGCACGCGATTGCCGCAGCGAAGCTCGACGGCCAGTGGCTGATGCTCGACAATCGCCGCATGACGATGGTCCGGGACGACGCGACGCGGAGCTATCAGCCGCTGTTCGTGCTCTACCGGTCGGCGGTGATGAAGTATGTCGACGAACCGGTGCAGGTCTCGATGGCGGCCGGCGAGGCGCGCTGATCACCTCGGCTGCACTCCCAACACAAACCCATTTCGCCGCGCGACCCCAGACGCTAGCATGGCGCCTTCCATGCGGGGGCGACTGGAATGCGATTCATCGTGCTGTCTGTGCTTGCGCTGCTGGCGTTCTCGGCGGCGCCCGCGTCCGCGCAATCCGACCGCTCGGTCGCCGAGAGGCTGCCGCTGTTTGCCAAGAACAACTGCCAGCAGATTCGCGATCCCGGCAACCAATTATTCTGCGCTGACGCCGAGCTTGCCGCCGCCGCCGAGAAGCTGAGCACCGCGATCGAGGCGCGGCTCGCCCGCCTGCCCGATCGCCTGCCCGCAATCGAGGAGAATGCGATCTGGATCCGCCAGCGCAACCTCAGCTGCGGCATCGTCGGCCAGACCGCGATCCGCGCCGACGAATTCGACCGGGTGAAGGGGTGCCTGCTCAAGGTCACAGAGGAGCGCGCCGCTATCGTGCGCGACCCTGATTTCGACTGCCTCGCGGCCAATACCGCGGCGGGCGCGCTGATCTGCGCCGAGCCGTCGCTGGCGCTTGCCGAAACCGAGCTCAACGGCCAGGTGCTCGGTCTGATCGGCAAGCTGGACCCGACCGCCGCGCGCTTTGCCTTCGCCGAATATGGAAGGTGGACGCGAGAGCGCGACCGCAAATGCAATCTGGTCGGCAAGGAGAACGTGCCGCTGCAAGAGCTGGAATCCGCGGAAGACTGCCTCGCCGACCATTTGAAGCGCAAGAGCGACGAAATCCGCGCGGCGAAGGGCGATCCCAAAAAAGTGTTCGGCCGGCAGGTCGCGGCCCGTTCGCCCGACACCGACGCCGTCGATTTCTGCGCCGCGCGAATCCATGCGGCCAATTCCTGCGGCAACTTCCTGCGCATCAACCGCGTCTATGCGCTCGACAGCCAGGTGACCGAGCAGGAGGCGCAGGTCACGGGCGAGATCGAGATGGCCGTGCTGGCGCCCTTCACCACGTGCAGCAAGGTCGCCTCCACCTGCACCGGGACCTGCTGGGACGCGAGGACGGGTCGTCCGCAGCCGGGAGCCGGCAACAAGGAGCGCTCCGCAGAAGCCTTCAACGTCACGCGCCGCCTGCGGATCCAGCGAACTTTCGCCTTCGTGAAAGCCGCCGACGGCTGGCGCTGCCGTGAGGACGAGCTGGCCCCGGTGAATTCGGGGACGGCAGGCGGGGGGTCGTAGTCAGGGCTATCGCATTTGAGCGCTTTTCTCTGCGGCCATCCTTCGAGACGCCCGCTTAAGGCGGGCTGCTCAGGATGAGGACGGAGTGCGCGGCGCCAGATTCAACGGCACTGACGCCGATTAGCCTCGTCCTGAGGAGGCGCGTAAGCGCCGTCTCGAAGGACGAGGCGTGCGCGCAGGCCGCCGCAACGAGTCATATGCGATAGGCCTGCCGCAGGCGGGGAGAGGCGAAGAAGCATCAAAACATCAGATTGTCCTTCACCAGCACCCAGCGGCCGCCCTTGACCTGCTGCACCTGGGTGATGGTGTTGGCAAGATGGTCGGTCTTGGAGAACTTGGTCGGCGGCGAGTTGAAGATGTCGAGGAATTTCTCGCCCGACTCGAGCGCGTCCAGCATCTTCTGGCCAGTGAGATCCTTGCCGGCCTTGCTCGCGTAGAACGCAAACGTCATCATCGCATTGTAGCCGATGATGGCCTGCGTGTTGGCGTCCGTGCCGAACATCTTCTTGTAGTTGACGAGCCAATCCTTCACTTTGCCCTTGGCCGTGTCCTCATAGGGAATCTCGAAGCCGCTGGCGGCATAGAGACCCTCGACGGCGTCCTTGCCCAGCGCCGGAACCTCCATCACGTTGGTGGGGGTGGCGCCGAGGAAAGTGACGTCCCAGCCGAGCTTCTTGGCTTCGGTCATCGCCCCGATGGTCTCGCGCAGCACGGTGCCGAGCACGACGAGGTCGCAGCCATCGGATTTCATTTTGGCGACCTGGGCGCTGAAATCGGAGGCGCCGCGCTTGTAGCTCGTGATCGAGGCCGGCTGCACCTTCATGGCCGTGAGCTGCTGGTTGAAGCCATCGAGCACGTTCTTACCGTATTCGTCATCCTGATGCATGATGCAGGGCTTCTTGAAATTCTTCCACTCCATCATGTATTTCAGCGCGGCCCGCGTGCTCTCGACGTAGGGCAGCAGATTGTTGAACTTCAATCGCTCCTGCGGCTTGGCCGGATCGAATTTGAAGGTGAACTCGGCCGCCGTCAGCGGGAAGAGCTGCAGGACGCCGGCGTCGAAGAGGATGTCCTGCGCGGCGAGCACTGTCGGCGATCCCATCGGCCCCACCATCGCGAAGATCTTGTCGCGCTCGATCAGTTTCTGCGAAGCCAGCACGGCCTTTTTCGGATCATAGCCGCTGTCCTCGACGATCAGTCGAATCTTGCGGCCGTTGATTCCGCCGGATGCGTTGATCTCCTCGGTCGCCATCTTCATGCCGTTTGCGACCGGCACGCCCCACCCCTTGATCGGACCCGACAAATCCTGGTGAGTGCCGATGACGATCTCGGTCGCCGAGATGCCCTCGTTGGTGACCTTGGTTTGCGCTCCGGCCGGCAGACAGGTGAGCACCACGGCACTCACAGCAAGGCCGAATGCGCTGAACGATTTCGACATCGACGTCTCCTCTCCTAAAGGCCCGTGTTGGACGAAGGGCGAGGGCCACAGCCCCTTCGCTTCTCGACTAGGCAGACGCGTCACGCCACCTCACGCTCGCGATACATCGCTTCGATCTCGGCGGCGTAGCGCTTGTTCACGAAGCCGCGCTTCAGCTTCATGGTCGGCGTCAGCTCCTCGTCCTCCGGGGTGAGCTGGCGCTCGATCAGATAAAACTTCTTGATCGTCTCGACACGGGCGAAGTTGCCGTTGACCTGCTCGATCTCGCGCCCGATCAGGTCATGAATCTCCCTCGCGCGGCACAGGCTCGCATAGTTGGTGAAGGGAATGTCGTGATCCTGGGCGAACTTTTCGACGTTCTCCTGGTCGATCATCACGAGGCAGGTGAGATAGGGCCGCTTGTCGCCGACCACGACCGCGTCCGAGATATAGGGTGAGAATTTGAGCTGGTTCTCGATCTCGGACGGCGTGACGTTCTTGCCACCGGAGGTGATGATGATGTCCTTCATCCGGTCTGTGACGCGGACGAAGCCCTCATTGTCGATGGTGCCGACGTCGCCGGTGTGCAGCCAGCCGCGCGAATCGATGGTTTCCGCGGTCTTCTCCGGCTGGTTCAAATAGCCCATGAACAGGAACTCGCCCTTGATCAGGATCTCGCCGTCGGGCGACAGTGCGACCTCGCCCCAGGGCACGGCGGTGCCGACCGAGCCGAGCTTGATCCTGTCCGCGGGCATCATGGTGGCGACCCCGCAATTCTCGGTCTGGCCGTAGACCTCGTGCATGTCGATGCCGAGCGCGAGATACCAGCGGATCAGCTCGGGCGCGATCGGCGCTGCGCCGGTGAACGCAATGCGACAGCGGTCGAGCCCGATCATGCGGCGAATGTTGCGGAAGGCGACCAGGTAAGCGATGCGGTTGGCGATGCGTAGCGACAGCGGCAGCGCTCGGCCCTCGAGCCTGTAGTCGACCATGCGATAGCCGATGCCGATGGCGCGGCGATAGACCCATTGCTGCAACGGCGTCGCATCCTTCAGCGCGATGGTGATGGCGGAGTAGAATTTTTCCCAGATCCGCGGCACCGCGAGGAAGGCGGTCGGCTGCACCTCGCGCAGATTGTCCGGCACGGTTTCCGGGCTCTCGGCGAAATTCATCACCGAGCCGAGCGCGACCGAGATGTAATAGCCACCGACGCGCTCGGCGACGTGGCAGAGCGGCAGAAAGACCAGCCGGTCCTCGTCCTCTCGCGCCGGGATGAAGTCGTTGGCGTGCCGCATCTGGTGGGTGACGCTGCGGTTGGCGTGCATCGCGCCCTTGGGCGGACCGGTCGTGCCGGACGTATAGACGAGGATCGCGAGATCGCCGGCGCTGCGGCTGTCGATCATCTCCTGCCACAGCGCTTCGCGGCCGACCATGTGGTTGCGGCCGAGCGCGCGAAACTCGTCGAGCGACATCACCATGTCGTCGGAGAAGCCGCTGAGCCCCTCCATGTCGAACACGATGATCTTCTGCAGGGACGGACACCGCGCGCGGCAGGTGAGGATCTTGTCGAGCTGCTCCTCGTCCTCGGCGAAGATCACCTTGGTGCGGGAATCGTTGACGAGATACTCGACCTGGGATGGGGAATCGGTCGGATAGATTCCTGAGGAGACACCGCCGGCGCACAATATCCCCATATCGGCGTAGACCCATTCGGGCACGGCATTGGCGATGATGGAGGCGACGTCGCCGGGCAGGAAGCCGATGGCGCGAAGCGCGTAGGCGATCTCCTTCGATATCGCGAGCCATTCGCGCCAGCTGGTCGGCTGCCAGATGCCGAACTTCTTCTCGCGGATCGCAGGCCGATCGCCCCGCGTCTCGGCGGCGCGCAGAAAGCTCCTTGCGATCGTATCAGCGACCGTCAGCACCGCCGGTCGGACCATGCGCCTCTCCTCCCTGTCGCCTGCCTCCGCTGCCTGCCTTGCCGGCGGTCTAAGTTGCGGATGACGAGCTCATCTTACTGCCAGCTCTTCCTCACCGCCATGTCTTCTTCTTTTTCCAGCGCCGCTCGCCGCGTGCGCCCGCTTCCTTGGCGCCAAGATAGAATTCCTGGATGTCCTGGGAATGCATCAAGCGGTCGCAGGTGTCGTTCATCACGATGCGGCCGATCTCCAGGACATAGCCGTAATGCGCCGTCTCCAGCGCGACTTTGGCGTTCTGCTCGACCAAAAGGATCGACATGCCCTGCTCCTCGTTGACCCGGCGGATGATGGTGAAGATCTCCCTCACCAGCAGCGGCGACAGGCCGAGCGAGGGCTCGTCAAGCAGCAGCAGCGTCGGCCGGTTCATCAGCGCGCGTCCGATCGCCAGCATCTGCTGCTCGCCGCCGGAGAGCTGACCGGCCGGCTGGTCGATGCGCTCCTTCAGTCGCGGGAAATAGCCGTAGACGCGCTCCAGATCCTCCACGACGCCATCGCGGTCCTTGCGCGGATAGGCGCCCATCATCAGGTTCTCGCGCACGGAGAGGAACGGAAACACCTCGCGTCCTTCCGGCACATGGCTGAGGCCGAGCCGCACGATCCGGTCAGCCTCCATGCGCTGGATCGGCTTGCCCATGAACTCGATCGTCCCCTTCTGCGGATCGAGGATGCCCGAGATCGTCTTCAGCACCGTGGTCTTGCCGGCGCCGTTGGCGCCCAGCAGCGTGACGATGCGGCCGCGCGGCACCTCCAGCGAGATGCCGCGGATCGCCATGATCGGCCCGTAATAGCTCTCGATGTTGGAGAGCTTCAGGATGATGTCCGGGGTCACCGCGGCTTCCATGCGTCAGGCTCCCAGATACGCCGCGACGACGTCGGGGTGCTCTTGCACCTCGGCGGGCGAGCCCATGGCGAGCACCCTTCCATAGTTCAGCGCGATGACGCGATCGGAGACGCGGTTCACCAGCGACATGTCATGCTCGACCATCAACACGGTGACGCCGAGCTCGCTCTTCATGTCGCGGATCCAGAACGACATGTCGTCGGTCTCCTCGACGTTGAGGCCGGAGGACGGCTCGTCGAGCAGGATCAGCTTCGGCTCGGAGCACAGGGCGCGCGCCAGCTCGATCACCTTGCGCACGCCGTAAGGCAGGCCCGAGATCAGCTTGTCGCGATAGGGTTCCAGATCGAGGAATTCGATCACCTGCTCGACCCTGCGGCGATGCACCTTCTCGTTGGCACGTACGCTCGGCAGGAACAGCAGCTCCTGCCAGAGCTGCGTGGTGGAATGGCGGTGACGCCCGACCAGCAAATTCGACAGCACGGTCGCGTTCTCGAACAGCTCGATATTCTGGAAGGTGCGGGCGATGCCGAGCTTGGCGATGTCGTAGGGCGGCTGCTCGGTGATGTCCTGGTCCTCGAAGAAGATGCGGCCCGAGGTCGGCCGGTAGATCCGCGAGATCAGGTTGAAGATCGAGCTCTTGCCGGCGCCGTTCGGTCCGATGATCGAGAGGATCTCGCCCTTCTCCACCGCGAACGAGACCGCATCGACCGCCTTGAGGCCGCCGAAATGCAGCGACAGGTTCTCGGCGCGAAAATAGCTCATCGGTTGCGCTCCGACTTCACGTAGATCTTCTGCCGCTTGAAGGTGGCGCGCTTGTAGAGCGGAAACAACTGGAAGAAGAGCTTGATCTTCAGCCAGCGGCCGTAGAGCCCGAGCGGCTCGAACAGTACGAACAGCACGATGATGATGCCGTAGATCGCTCCCTTCAAACCATTGAGCGAAGCGAAGGCCGCGGCGTTCGACTGGATATTTCCCGCAGTCGCCGGGCTCGCGCCGAAGGTTGCGGCGATGCCGGCGATGATGCCGGGCATGTCGTCCTTGAGATAGGTCAGGAACGGATCGATCATCACGATGAAGATCGCACCCAGCACCGCACCGTGCAGGCTGAAGGTGCCGCCGATCAGGATCACGATGATGAACTCGATCGAGAGCTGCAGCGTGAACATCTCCGGCGAGATGAAGGAGAGCTTGTGCGCGAACAGCACGCCGGCAAAGCCGGTGATCGTCGCCGAGATCGCGAACGACTTGACCTTGTAGAGCGCGACATTGACGCCCATGCTGCGCGCCGCCGTCTCGGAGTCGCGGATTGCGACGAAGGCGCGGCCCGTCGGCGAACGTAGGAGATTGAGCGTGCCGACGATGGTAAGCACCAGCACGGCTAGACAGAGGTAATAAAATGTCGGGCTGTCGCGCGGCACGGTGACGCCGAGCAGCGACAGCGTCTTGACCCGCATGCCTTCATTGCCGTTGGTGACGCTCTCCCATCGCGCCAGGATCTCCTCGACGATCAGGGCAAAGGAGATGGTGGCGATGACGAGGTAGATGCCGGTCAGGCGCAGGGCGGGAAAACCGACCATCGCGCCGATGATGCCGGTCGAGGCTCCGGCGGCGAGGAAGTAGACCGGGAACGGCACGTTGTACTTCTGCAAATAGGCCGCGGTGTAGGCGCCGATCGCGAGGAACGCGGCGTGGCCGAGCGAGGCCTGGCCGGTGAAGCCGGTCAGGATCAGCAGCGCCACGCCGACGGTTGCATAGATGCAGACGAAGACGAGCTGGCTCATCAAATAGCTGGAGAGCACATAGGGCGCGATCAGCAGCAGCGCGAGCAGGAGGCCGTAGGAGATGATGTAACCCGAATGCGGGAACAGCTTGATATCGTCCTCGTAATCGGTCTTGAACAGGAAGCGCATGATGTTCAGACCTTCTTGCGGACGTGAAGGCCGAACAGGCCTTCGGGCTTCAGGAGCAGCACGGTCAGCAACACCACGTAGGGCGCGACGTCCTTCCAGCCCTCGGGCAGGTAGAAGCCGGCCATGCTCTCGATCACGCCGATCAGGACGCCGCCGACCACGGCGCCCGGGATCGAGCCGAAGCCGCCGAGCACCGCGGCGGGAAACGCCTTCAGGCCAAGCACGAGGCCGACATTGGAGTGAATGAAGGTGATCGGCGCCAGCAGAACGCCGGCGCAGGTCGCGACCGCCGCGCTGATCGCCCAGACGACCGACACCACGCGCTTGACCGGGATGCCCATATAGTAGGCCGCCAGCATGTTCTCGGAGCTGGCGCGCATCGCGGTGCCGAGCATGGTCTTGTTGAAGAACAGCCACAGCAGCGCGCACAGGATCATCGTCGCCGCGATCACCGAGAGCTTGTCGTAGGCGAGCACCAGCGAACCCATGCGGAGCACGCCCTGGCTGAACGGCGTCTCGATCTTCAAATCGTCGGTGCCCCAGATCATGCCGGCGACCGAGCGCAGGAAATAGCCGAGGCCGATCGTGGCCATGATGATCGAGAATTGCGGGTAGCCGAGGATCGGCCGCACCACCACGCGCTCGGCCAGCATGCCGAACAGGGCCATCGCGGCCACTGCACCGGCAAAGCCGATCCAGTAGTTCAGGCCCATCATCCCGATGAAGGTGAAGGCGAAGAAGCCGCCCAGCATCATCAGATCGCCCTGGGCGAAGTTGACGACCTCGGTGGCCTTGTAGACGAGCACGAAACCGAGTGCGATCAGGCCGTAAACGCAGCCGAGCGCAACACCGCTGACCAGCTGCTGAACGAAATCCAGCATCGCCGCGCATCCTCCCGATGCAACCAGCGGTTCTTCGTGACCACCTTGCCGCATCTTGTGTCCAGTCGCTACGCAGTCGTTTCGCTGCTTAGCGCCATTTGTCCGGCATCAATTCAGCCTGAACGCCCGCGCGCTGTCAACAAACGGTGACTTGCCTTTGGTCCAACCCGGATGGCGGAATTTGTCGGCCGTAAATTCACGGTGCCGAAACATCTTCAAGTCAAGGTCGCGGGCGATGCAAAACCGGATGGTATGGCCGTCATGAAGCCGGGCAACTCGGCGATGGAAGTCCGAGGGTTAACGAAGCGTTTTGACCGCCTGGCGGTCGACAGCCTCGATCTCACCATTCACGCCGGCGAATTCTACGCCCTGGTCGGCCCCAACGGCGCCGGCAAGACCACCAGCTTGCGCATGGTTGCGGGCCTGCTGCGGCCCGATGCCGGCGCGGTCTCGATCTTCGGCATCGATGCGCTGGAGAATCCCACCGCCGCCAAGCAGGTGATGGCCTGGGTCTCCGACGAGCCCATGATCTACGACAAGCTGACCCCGCTCGAATATCTCGAATTCGTCGCGGGGCTCTGGGGCATCGCCCCGTCGGCCTCGGAACCGGTCGCGGAAGAGCTGCTCAGCTCGCTCGGGCTCGAGGCGCACCGGCACGAGCGCTGCGAGGGCTTTTCCAAGGGCATGCGCCAGAAGGTCGCTCTCGCGGGAGCACTGGTGCACGATCCCCGCCTCATCATCCTCGACGAGCCGCTGACGGGGCTCGATGCCGTCTCCGCCCGCCACGTGAAGGGCCTGCTCAGCGCGCGCGTGCGCGCCGGCTGCACCGTGATCATGACCACGCATATTCTCGAGGTCGCCGAGCGCATGGCCGACCGCATCGGTGTGATCGCGTCCGGGCGCCTGGTCGCCGAGGGCACGCTCACCGAGCTGCGCCAGCGGAATGGCCATGCCGACACCAGCCTGGAGGATCTCTTCATCGCGCTGGTGACGCTTCAGGCTGCGGCATGAGCTCGGCAACCGCGCTGTCCTGGTTTGCCCGCCACGAGCTGCGGCTCGCCTGGCGCGAATGGGGCGCCATGATGACGGGCGGCCGGCGCAAACGTACGCGCGCTGCCGTGATCGGCCTCGTCTGCTTCGCCGCGCTGCTGCACCTGCCGGCCTGGGCAGTGATCGGCCGTTTCGCCGACCTGCAGCTGCCGCTCGACAAATCCTCGCTGATCGTGATTTCGGCGACGATCTTTCTCGCCTGGACCTTGATGCTGTCGCAGGCGATCGAATCGGTGACGCGGGTGTTCTACGCCCGCGCCGATCTCGACCTGATCATGTCCTCGCCGGCGACCTTGGCCAATCTGTTCTCGGTCCGCATCGCCGCGATCGCACTGACCGTCACCGTGCTCGCGCTGCTGTTCGCGACGCCCTTCATCGACGTTCTCGTGATCGGCGGCGGCGTGCGCTGGCTCGCCGCCTTCGGCGTCGTCGTTGCGATGGGCCTGTCGGCCGCGGCGATCGCCATCGCCGTCACCATTCTCCTATTCCGGCTGATCGGCCCGGCGCGAACGCGCCTGATTGCCCAGATCCTCGCCGCGATCATCGGCGCGGGTTTCGTGATCGCGCTTCAGGTCGCCGCGATCATCTCCTACGGCACGTTGTCGCGCTTCACCATCCTGACCTCGGGGAGCCTTGCCGCCTACGCGCCTGATGTCGGCAGCATCTGGTGGTGGCCGGCCCGGGCAACCATGGGCGACAGCGAGGCGCTGCTGCTGCTTCTCGCGCTCGCTCTGGTGCTGCTCGGAAGCGTCATGGCGATCTTCTCGCATCGATTCGCCGACACCGCGATCGATGCGGCGGCGTACGGCACGTCCGGCCGCGTCTGCGCCACGGAGCGCCCGTTCCGCGGCGGATCGCGCCAGCAGGCGCTGCGGCGCAAGGAATTCATGCTGCTGTGGCGCGATCCCTGGCTGATCTCGCAGACATTGATGCAGCTGCTCTATCTGGTGCCGCCGGCGCTGCTGCTCTGGCGCAACTTTGCCAACAGCTCCGCGGCGCTGACGCTGATCACACCCGTGATCGTGATGGCGGCCGGGCAGCTTGCCGGCGGGCTCGCCTGGCTGACGATCTCAGGGGATGATGCTCCCGATCTCGTCGCCACCGCGCCGCTGACGCCGTCGAGCGTCATCCGTGCCAAGATCGAGGTGGTGCTGATCGCAATCGCGGTCATCTTCTGCCCACTGGTCGGAGCGCTGGCCTTCGCCTCGCCGCTCCAGGCCGCGGTGAGTGCCGGCGCGATCATCGTCAGCGCGGCCTCGGCGACCGCGATCCAGCTCTGGTTCCGGGTGCAGGCAAGGCGCAGCCAATTCCGCCGCCGCCAGACGTCTTCGCGGCTTGCAACCTTCGCCGAAGCCTTCTCCTCGATCGGTTGGGCCGCGACCGCCGCGCTGCTGCTCGCCCTGCCGCTGGCCGGCCTCATCAGCGGCCTGATCACCGCGAGCCTCGTCGCCCTTACCTGGAAGTTCAGCCCCAGGCGGGAGTAAGAGCGGGAGTGGGGGCCTACTCACTTGAAAGTAAGGCTAAATCGCCTTACTTATCGCGGAGCAAGGATTGAGGCTCCGATGAGTACGCTCACTGTCACGGCAAAGGGGCAGGTTACGCTCCGGAAGGATCTCCTGGAACACCTCGGTGTACATCCGGGCGACAAGATCTCGATAGAAAAACTTCCTGGGGGACGAGTTGAGGTGAAAGCCGCTCGACCAACCGGAAAGATTTCGGATGCCTTCGGCTTCCTGAAAGGGAAAACGAACAATCGATCACTGTCGATCGAGGAAATGAACGAGGTCATTGCTGACGCCTGGGCCGGTAAGCGATGAAGATAACACCCGATACCAATGTCCTGGTGCGGGTTCTGGTCGAAGATCACGCCGAACAGAGCAAGGTGGCCGAAGCCCTTCTCAAGAAGGCAGACCTCATAGCCATTTCGATCCCCGCATTATGCGAGCTGACCTGGGTTCTCTCTCGAGGCTACAAGACTTCGGCTGCCAATATCGCGGCTTCGATCCGGCACTTAATCAATGCCTCCAATACGGTTGTTGACCGGCCCGCAGCCGAGGCCGGATTGGCGTTCCTTGATGCCGGGGGTGATTTCGCCGATGGTGTCATCGCTCACGAGGGCAACTGGCTTGGAGCCGATACCTTCGTCTCTTTCGACAAGAGGGCCGTGAAACTGATCGAGGCAAGCGGCGGATTGGCGCGAATACCCTAGCGCGCGATCCTGCCACGTCAGGTGTCGAAGGCCGGCTGCGCGCTGCGCACTGCGGCAGCCTTGCGCCGATCCGTCAGGCGCCTGACCCAGTTCCGCCCGGGCTCTTCCACGAAGCGATAGGTTGCAACCGACAGCAGCACCGGTCGACAGCAGCATTGCAATTTGCAGGAGATCCCCCAGCCAGAGCGATCCATTCAGGGAGACCACCTTCGTCGGTTCATGGCCCGAGCTCAGCGCATAGGAGACAAACAGCTCCATATGCCCGAGACGTTCGACGACCATGAGGATCGCCCGCACAACGGCTCTGACGAGCGGATGCAGCATGTAGATCGAATAAGTCAGTGTGCCGATCATGAGCATGGATGGCGCCGTCAGCCGACGGCTGACCGCACCGGCCTCACGCGCGAACACCAGAACGACCAGCGTGAACACCATGGGCGACGCCACCTGCAGTATGACGTTGCTTCCGGCGACCGAAACATAGAACACGACGAGCATGACGCTCGCCGCCTCGAGCCATGTTTCGCCTGATGGCCCCAGGCGTGCGCGCAACACCGGGAAGCGCTCTCGCAAGTCGAAACAGACAACGCCGAGCGCAAAGCCATAGAGGCAACGCACGAGACCATAGTCGTAGGTCGCATTCATACCATCGGGGCTGATGGTGGCGAGCACGGCCGGTCCGACCATGATCGGGAGCAGCCAGGGCCAGATCGCCGGCCCGATCCGGCTTACGACGACGGCGAAGATCGCATAGGCGGCGAACTCGGTGCTGATGCTCCAACTCGCGAAGTTCAGCCAGTTTTGCGGATTGATGCCGAGGCCCTGCAGCAGAAGGACGTTTGTGACGATGGCCTGGAGAAGGTTGGGACGGATGCCGTCCTTCGCAGCATCAATGGGAATGAACAGCAGCAACGTCACGAGATGCAGGGGATAGATGCGCCCCAGCCGCAGCACGAGAAAGCGGCCGGTGCCAAAGCCGTCGGCAAGGCGCGAGCGATAATTCGAGGCGATGACAAAGCCGCTCAATACGAAGAAGAAGTCGACGAACAAATAGGCGTGTCTGGTGAGTGGCAGGAAGGACAGATGGCTGATCACGTCGAAGTGAAACAGCGCAACCATGCAGGCGCAAATGCCGCGCCAACTGTCGAGCGCATGATATCGGGTGACGTTTTCAGCCGAGGCCATCGGAAACGGGTAGGCAGAAAACGCAACTGTCACAAGCAAGGGTTGAATACATGCTTAATGTGGCACGTGGTCGCGGAACCACGCAGCGCCCGCTTCGAATGATTGACCGTCGATGACTTGAAAATCTAGAGTTGAAGTCCCACGAGCGGACACAGCCGACAAGTTTCGGACAGCATCGTCTCTTTTTCAGACACCCTCCCTCCAGCATCAGGACTCGATCTCTTGACAGGTGCCCCACAGACCATCGCCACCCTTCAAACCTATATGGCGAACCTGATCGCCACCCCTGCAGGCCAGAACGGGAAATCTGAAGATCAACCTGGTCACCGATCCCGAGTTCGGCGCCGATCCAACCAACACGGTCGACAGTACCGCAGCTTTCGCCGCCGCTCTCGCAGGTCCCGCGGTGGCGGTCATTCCGCCGGGCACCTACAAGATCAACAATCTCGTTATTCCCAGCGGCGCCTGCCTGATCGGCTATTCCGCCTTTGGGTATGGCAACTCCTACGGCGTCAGTAACAAGACGATCCTCGTCGCGCTGAGCAGCTCGACGGTCCGCGTGTTGAACGTCGATGGCGCCTCGAACGTCATGCTGGCAGGTTTCCAGATCGACTGCGACTACGCCCTGAACAACGTGCAGAACGCAACCTGCGGCAATGACTCGCCGGCGGTCTGGGCGCGCGAAAGCGGCACCAGCGGCAACATCAGCTTCGTCGGCAACGACCTCTCCGGCACGACCGTACCCATGCCGATGGCGCTCGCCAACACGTGGTCCGGCAATCTTCCGACAAGTTACACGTTCTCGAACAATCTCGGCCTGCTCATGGACGAGCGGACGAGCGGACGACCCGTGGTCAAGAGCGGCTTTCCCTATCAGGACCTGCAGAACATCAACCTGTCGGCAAGCTCGACCGGCAGTATCCAGTTCGTGCATGACCCGGTGCCCGCCTTCAGCGGGATGACGCACAAATTGCGCGTCACCGCGCGGAACCAGAGCACGGGTACAATGTATTCTGCGGAGTTCAACTACCTCATCCAGCGGGAGGGTGGCGCACCGACAATCACGCCGTCGCCGGCGTTCGGAACCATAGGCACCAGCGGCTATATCGGATTCGGGTCCGGTACGCTGCAGCTCGGTTGGACCGGCATCGCCGCGGATGTCTCGACCTATGCGCTGAGCGTCCAGAACACCAGCGGTGCGACCCACTATGTCACCGCCCAGCTCTTCTGAGCTGCGTCACTTTTCCGAATCATGCCCTCGGCGGCATGACGCCGGAACAATTCGAAGATACAGTGACCGGATCGTCGACTGAATGGCGGACGGATCAGTGATGTCTCGACTATGGCTGGCGGCTTTGGCGTTCCTCGGCTGGCTGCTGACCCCTGCCTTCGCCCAGCAGCCACAGCGCAGCGAATGCCTGGCGATGGCCAATGCGGCGCCGCGGGTCATGCCGGTCGTCTTCAGGCAGGCGGCAGCTGCGGCCGAGGTCGAGATCACCTATGCCGGCCACTCCACCTATTTCATCGACACGCCCGCCGGCTTGCGCATCGCGACCGACTATAGCGGCGCATACCAGGTCGGGCGGCTGCCCGATGTCGTCACCATGAACCGGGCGCACAGCACGCACTACTCTTTATACCCGGACAAGCGCATTCCCCACGTGCTGCATGGCTGGAGCGACGACGGCCAGCCGGCGATCGTGTCGGAGCGTATCAGCGACACCTTCATCCGCAACGTCACGACCGACATCCGCCGCTATTACGGCGACGATGCCGGCAGCGACATGATCCGCGACGGCAATTCCATCTTCATCTTCGAGGCGGCCGGCCTCTGCATCGGCCATCTCGGCCACCTTCACCACAAGCTGGACGACAGCCATTTTGCCCAGATCGGACGGCTAGACATCGTGATGGTGCCGATCGACGGCACTTACACCATGTCACTGGACGGCATCTCCGAGATCACCAAGCGGCTGCGCGCCTCGGTGGTGCTGCCGATGCACCGCTTCGCCACCCCGCTAGACGACTTCATGCGCCGGATCGGCCAGGAGTTCGAAATCGACCGGCGCATCGAGCGCTCGTTCCGGATGTCGCGGGATACGCTGCCGACGAGCCCGACCGTGATCATCCTCGACGGGGTCTGAGCGCCAGAACCGGAATGCATCAGCCGTCCACGATTTGTTTGCTCCGAGAGCCACGTCAGTCGGAGCAATCAGGAACAAGCGGTTCCTCGTCATCGGCTCTTTTGTGGCAGCGCTTTGGTTGATCATTTCCGGCAGCGTGATCGGATTCGTCGCCTACAATTGGCTGCTCGAGAGCGTATCGACCTCCTTGGTGTCGACCTATACCTTCGTCAACCCGGTGATCGCGATGCTACTCGGCACCCCTGTGCTCGGAGAGCCGTTCTCTCGCATGATCCTGGTGGGTCTCGTCGTTGTCACCGTTATCATCATCTGGCGCGCTGAACGCAGCCGGCGGACGCACGCCGAGGCCGGTCGAGCCATGATGCATCTGTCGCTGCGCAAGACCTGACGACGGCAATTTTCTCCAAGTCGCCCGCGGCTCGTTCGTGCTGAAATCTCCCCAACAGGAGAGCGACATGCGCGACTTTGCGAGACTTCTGCACGCGAGCGGGCCGCATCCCGAACACGAGGCGGCGCTTCGGCTTTACGGCCGCTTCGTTGGCGACTGGAACAGCGAGATCACGGTACATGCGCCTGATGGCGCCAGGCACACGGCAATTGGCGAAATCCACTTCGGCTGGGTGCTGGAAGGCCGTGCGATTCAGGACGTCTGGATCATTCCCCGGCCTGCGGGCAGCCCAGCCTTTCCGATCGCCGGCAATTGGTACGGCACGACGCTGCGCGTCTACGATCCGGCCATCGATGCGTGGCGGATTTCCTGGTTCGATCCGGGCCGCCGCGTGTTCCGGCAGCAGATCGGCCGTCCGCGTGGCAACGACATCGTGCAGGAGGGCACGACCGAATCCGGCGAGCTGACGCGCTGGAGCTTTACCGAGATCACGGACGATTCCTTCCGTTGGCTCGGCGAAGCCAAGTCCGCAGCGGCACAGGATTTTCGGCTGATGGTGGAGGTCAAAGCACGACGGCGCAAGGCTATGACACCAGCGGACCCATGAAACGAGAAGAGGGGCCGGAATGCTGGTCCCGACCCCTCTTCGTCGTGGCCGCTGGGAAGCGTCCTTGAAAAACCTTGTTGTCCGCTTTAGCCGGCACCCATCAGCGAGGCGGGACGGCGTTCGCCGGTCAACGCGAACATCTTCTTCAGCTTGTTGACGGCGCGGATCAGGAAGCCGATCATCACGGGGTTGGTCTTGCGGCAGAAGGCGATCTTCTTGACGTGGCCTTCGACATGCCATTTGGCATGCGCCCCGTCGCGGAAGAAAATGACGTCGCCGGGGCCGTAGCGCTTCGGCGGCATGCCATCACTTTCGAGCACGATCGATCCTTCCATGATCATGATCGTCTCATCGATGTCATAGTACCAGTTGAAGCGGCCCTCGGTGCAGTGCCAGATGATAGTCTGGGCAGTGCCGTCCGCGCTGGTCGACAGGACGCGCGAGCGGGATACCGGATTGCCCTCGATGATCCAGGACGGCTCGATCGGCCGCAGCTCGAGGTCCACGTTGCAACTACCGATTTCAATCAATGCGCGCGACATCTGCGTCCCCGGAGATATAAATATGAATGGGCGGGTCTCGGCCCGGATTGCTTCGAAAGAAGCTGGGACGCTAGTAGCCGGTTTTTAATTCTTTCTTACGCAGAGCTCGACAATCAGCCCCTAGTTGCAAGTGCGAAACGGTTAACGTCGCGATTTCCCTGCAAATCCGTACACATGAACCGATCTTTTCCGGGGTGCGACAAAGTGCGCGAAGTATCGGAAGGAGCCGCACCGATGCCCCTCACGCCCGAGGTTCTGACTGCCAACGGCGAGGTGGTCGCCCGGCTCCGCAGCCTCGACATCTCCTTCGCGCCGGACGAGGAGCCGCAGGCGGCGACCTCGCCGAAATGCGCCGCGCGCGCATGCGCTTGAGGCGACACTCGACGACGAGCATGAGGTCAATGAGGCTCGCGAAGAAATCCGCGACGCGCTCGAGCTGCCGGAGAAGGATGATCCCGTCGGCGCGCTTTACGAGGCCGTGGCGGCTTCCGATGCCATCGTGCGCGCCACCGATGGCAGCCCGTTCACGACACTGTTCAACCGCTTCAGCATCGACAACAACCCGATGCTGCGCAACGCGGCCGCGTGGGGGTTGACGCTTGCGAGCTTGAACCTTCAAGGATCGTCATGGCCGGGCTTGTCTCGGCCATCCACGCCCTGCTACGGAAAAAGAAGAACGTGGATGCCCGGGACAAGCCCGGGCATGACGAGCAGCAGCGCTACTTCGCCCATTCGCCCTTGCGGAACACGGGCACCTTGCTGCCGTCGGCCAAAATGCCGTCGATGTCGGTCTCGGCCGAACCGATCATCCAGTCGATATGGATCAGGCTCTGGTTGCCGCCTTGCGCCGCGATCTGCTGCGGCGTGAGCTGGGCGCCGTTGACGAAGCATTTCGAATAGCACTGGCCGAGCGCGATATGCGAGGCGGCGTTCTCGTCGAACAGCGTGTTGTAGAACAACAGTCCGCTCTGCGAGATCGGCGAGGAATGCGGCACCAGCGCCACTTCGCCGAGGCGCCGCGCGCCCTCGTCGGTGTCGAGCACCTTGTTCAGCACTTCAGCGCCGCGCGAGGCCTTGGCGTCGACGATCTTGCCGTCCTCGAAGCGCACCGCGATGTTGTCGATCAGCGTGCCCTGATAGGACAGCGGCTTCGAGCTCACGACATGGCCATAGACGCGGCGGCAATGCGGGGTGGTGAAGACCTCTTCGGTGGGAATATTGGCGTTGCAGCTGATGCCGTTCTTGGAGAGTGACGCGCCGCCTTCCCATTCGTGACCGTCGGCAAGCCCGATGGTGAGGTCGGTGCCGGGACCCGAATATTGCAAGGCGCGGAAGCGCTGGCCGTTGAGCCAATTGGTGCGCTTGCGCAGCACCGCATTGTGGCTCGCCCAATTGCCGATCGCATCCTCGCGATCGACACGGGACGCGGCGAAAATTGCATCAGCGAGCTTGCCGACCGCGATGTCCTCGGGATCATCAGGGAACACCAGCTTCGCCCAGGACGGGCTCGGATAGGCGATGATGTTCCAGTTGGTGTCGAAATTGACGATCTTCTCCAGCGCGGGCTGATAGGCCATCGAATTGGCTTTGCTCGCACGCGCCACTTTGGAAGGATCCTCGCCGGACAGCAACATGGGATTGTCGCCGACGATGGCGAGCCGTGCGGTGTTGTCCGAAAACGCCTTGGCCATGCCCTCGTAGAGCCAGCCGGCGGCACGATCGAAGCTGTTGTCGTGACCGTGGCGGTAGCGCGCCAGCGTCATCTCCTCGTCCGACAGGATCGGCGTCACGAGGCCGGCGCCGGCCTTGTAGGCATGCACGGCGATCCGCCGCACCAGCGGCAGCGCGATCGCGGGCGCGGTCAGCAGCAGGTCCTGTCCCGGCCGCAAGCCCAGGCCCACTTTCACCGCCACCTCGGCCAGCCGGTCGAGCTTCGCGGGATCGATGGGAGTGGAAGTATTGCGTTGATCAGTCATGCCGGGCCCTCTGCCGAAAGTCTCTCACTCAATCTAAGTCTAGCATCGCAAGACACAAGTGTGCGAGCGTCTTGCAAGGCGTGAAAGATACGCAGTTTCACGCATTTTGGTTTTCAACGCGTTGCCGATTTCAGCACCCGGTCGACCATTGCGGGCGCGAGCCCGAGGTAATTTTTCGGTGAGGTGAGCGCCTCGATTGTGGCGCGGTCGATGCGGCTCGATATCCGTGAATCGGCGGACAGCGCATCGGCAAGGCTCATTCCCTTCTCGTTGGCCCGACGGCAGGCGTCATAGACGACGTCATGCGCCTCCTGCCGGCCGATCTGCGGCGCGAGCCCCATCATGACCGCTTCGGCCACAATCAGGCCGCGGCTGATGGCGAGATTGTCGTTCATCTTCGCCTCGTCCACAATGAGGCCTGCGAGCGCAAACTTGGCCTGGTGCAGCGCGCCGGCGGTCAGTACGAAGCTTTCGGGGATCGCCATCCATTCGGCGTGCCAGGGACCGGTAGCTCGCTCGAAATCCTGCACCATCGCGTCCAGCATCAGGCCGGCGTGCTGGCGCACCGCCTTGGATGCCGCAAACATCAGTTCCGATGAAATCGGGTTGCGCTTCTGCGGCATGGTCGAGGAGGCGCCGCGCCCCTTGACGAAGGGCTCGTAGACCTCGGCGAACTCGGTCGAGGCCATGATCATGATGTCGAGCGCGATCTTGCCGAGCGAGCCGGTGACGAGGGCGAGGAAGTTCACCGCCTCGGCAAAACCGTCGCGCGCGACGTGCCATGTCGAGGCGGGAACGCCGAGCTTCAGTTCGGTGCAGAGCGCCTCCTGCACCTCGAACCCCTTGTCGCCAAGCGAGGCCAGCGTGCCGGCAGCGCCGGCGAACTGGCCGACCAGCACGCGCGGCTTCAGCTGCGCCAGCCGCTCGGCGTGGCGGTCGAACATCGCGAGCCAGATCGCGGTCTTGTAGCCGAAGGTGACCGGCAGCGCCTGCTGCAGGTGAGTTCGACCCGCCATCGCCGTGTCGCGATGGCGCTTCGACAGATCAGCCAGGATCTTGCGCAGCTCGGCGATGTCGCGTTCGACGATCTCGAGCGCGGCCTGCAGTTGCAGCACCACGGCGGTGTCCATGATGTCCTGCGTGGTCGCGCCCCAATGCACGTAGCGGCCGGCCTCGCCGCATTGCTTCACCATCTGATGCACCAAAGGGAGGATCGGATAGCCGACGATGTCGGTCTCCTGTCGCAGCAGATCGAAATCGAGCGCGGCAACCTCGGTCCGCGCCGCGATCGCTGCGGCGGCGTCCTGCGGGATCACACCGCACTTCGCCTCCGCCTTCGCCAGCGCCACCTCGACCTCGGCGTAGCGCGCAACCGTCGCGACGTCGGAGAACACCTCGCGCATCTCGGGCGTGCCGAAGGCGTCGCGAAACAGCAAGGAGTCGAGCACGGTGGTGGAGGCGGGGAAAGCAGGCATGAGCGTTTCTTCGCGGTTGGTGTTTGGTGTGAAGGCAGCTTACGCAGGTCACGTTTTTCGGCAATGGACATTCACCTTTCGCCACATCTGCCGCGCTCCGGCTTTACAACGGCGCGTCGCGCACGATGTCAGCAGCGCACGAAGAGCCTCGGGATGACGGTGTTGGATGGGCGCATATGATCCCCTCGGCGATCGGCCCCAGACCGCAACATTCAAGCTGCGGTCGTATTCCCCTCCGGAAACGGCATGGCAGACATCACGCAATCGCGATGAACCAAGCGCCCCCTTCGGCAGACACACGATTTTCGCCCCAAATTTCATTTTGTCGTTTTGCTTGCCCGATTTCGAAATGAGGCCTGAGTTCTCGACGTGCAGTTTCTGTTCAGGGACCACCTTCTCGATACCGACCGGCGCGAGCTGAGCCGCGAGCAGGTTCCCGTTGCCGTGGAGCCGCAGGTTTTCGATCTCGTCGTCCACCTCATGCAGAACCGCGACCGGGTGGTCAGCAAGGACGAGCTGATCGACAAGATCTGGCACGGGCGCAGTGTGTCCGAATCGACCCTGACCAGCCGGATCAACGCGGCGCGCAAGGCGATCGGCGACGATGGTGCGAGCCAGGCGCTGATCCGCACCATCACCCGCAAGGGTTTTCGCTTCGTCGGTGATGTCCAGACACAACACGGCGCGGTTCCGCCGGAACCGGTCCGCATCGCCCAACCTCAGGCAGCTTTCGCGCTACCCGAGCGGCCCGCGATCGCCGTGCTGCCTTTCACCAATATGAGCGGTGAGGCCGAGCAGGATTATTTCTCCGACGGCATCAGCGAGGACATCATCACCGCGCTGTCGAAGCTGCGATGGTTCTTCGTCGTCGCGCGCAACTCCTCCTTCGTCTACAAGGGCCGCGCCGTGCACATCCACGAGGTCGCGCGGGAACTCGGGGTGCGCTACGTCGTCGAAGGCAGCGTGCGGCGGAGCGGCGAGCGGGTGCGCATCTCGGCCCAGCTCAACGACGTTTCGACCGGCAGCCATCTCTGGGCCGAACGCTACGACCGCGAGCTCGCCGACATCTTCGCCGTGCAGGACGAGATCACCGAGGCGATCGTCGCCGCGATCGAGCCGCAGCTCTATGCCGCCGAAAGCTTCCGAGCCCAGCAGAAGCCGCCGGGCAGCCTGGATGCATGGGACCTCGTGATGCGCGCATTGTCGCATTACTGGCGCATCACCCGCGAGGACAATGCCGTCGCGCAAAAGCTGCTGGAGGAAGCCGTCGCGGTCGATCCCGCCTACGGCAAGGCGCTCGGCCTGCTCGCGACCAGCCATATGTTCGGCGCGCATATGGGCTGGGCCGACATGGCCGCGACCGCGCCGGTCGCTGAACGTGCGGCGCTCGCGGCGGTGGAGGCCGACCGCGAGGATGCCTGGGCCCATCACGGCCTCGCGTACACCTATCTGTTCCGCCGCCGCTTCGACGACGCGCTGGCTGAATTCGAATTGGCTTTGAGGCTCAATCCGAATTTTGCCATGGCGCATGCCTTCCACGGCGTGACGCTGTGCTATGCCGGACGATGGCAGGACGGCGATGCCGCCGCCCGCCGCGCACTGCGGCTGAGCCCGCGCGACCCGCTCGCGGCGATCTATTGCGGGGTTGCGGCCTATGCCCGGTTCGTCGGCCGCGACTATGAGGGGGCCGTGCGCATGGCACGGGAATCGATGCGCCAGCGCGGAGATTTCGTCGGCGCACACCGCGTGCTGACGGCCGCCGCCGGCATGCTGGGCAATCCGGTGCTCGCGGCTTCCGCCCTGGAGGGCCTGCGCCGCGCCCAGCCCGAGGTCTCGCTTGCCTGGATCACGCGCGAGCTGCCGATGCTGCGGGAGGAGGATCGTGCGCATTACCTCCAGGGCTTGCGGCGCGCCGGACTGAAATAGCCGTGGCGCGATGATGGCGGCGGACCTCCCCGTTGTCCATGGGGAGTGGAATTAAGCTGCGCCAATCGGCAAAGCACGAATCTTGCAAGCGCCCGCGGCATGAATGTCTTCGCGGAGTGCCCTTCAACGTACGACACGATCATCGTGGGCGCCGGCTCGGCCGGCTGCGTGCTGGCCAACCGCTTGTCGGCCGATCCAAGCCGCAAGGTGCTGGTGCTGGAGGCCGGTCGCCCCGCCCCGCCCGCCTTCGACATTCCGTCGGACCGGCCGACGATGTTCAACACATCAGTCGATTGGGGCTTTCACACCGAGCCGCGAGCAGGCTGCCGCGGACGGCGCATCTACTGGCCGCGCGGCGAGATTGTCGGCGGCTCCGGCGCGATGACAGCCGCCCCGATGTCGAGCCCGATCTCCAGCTCTATGGCGCGATCAGCCCGCACCGCGACTATGTGCGCTTCCTGTCGTCCAAGCCGGGCAGCACCCTGCATGCGACCTTGCAGCGGCCGAGGAGCCGCGGCCGGATCACGCTGCGCTCGGGCGACCCGATCGAAGATCCCGCGATCGATCCCGGTTATTTCGCGTCGGACCCGAGTGGCAGCGACATCGCGACCATGATCGAAGGCGTGCGCATCAACCGTCGCATCGCAGCGCAATCACCGCTCAAGGAGATGATCGAAAGCGAGGTTACGCCGAGCGCGGAAGCGACCAGCGACACCGAGATCGCCGACTATATCCGCGGCCATTGCACGGCGCTCTATCATGCCGCCTCGACCTGCCGGATGGGCGCGGACGAGCTGGCCGTGGTCGATCCCAAACGATTGCAGGTGCGCGGCATCGACGGGCTGCACGTCGCCGATGCCTCGGTGGTCCCGATCATGATCTCGGGCAACATCCAGACGCCGACGATCCTGATTGCCGAATGCGCAGCTGCGGCGATCACTGACTAGGCGCTAATCGTCGTCAGGCCCGAACAGCCTGATCTGCGGGAAGCCGCCGCGCGGCCGGCTCGCGAAATCGCGCGCATCGGAATCTTCGCGGATGTTGCGCGCAACGTCGTCCCAATCGGTGCGGTCGCGCATGCCGCGCGGCTCGCGGAATTCATAGTGCCGGCGCTCGGCCCAGCGCTCGCGACGCTCGGCTCGGCGCCGTTCGGACGCGGCGCGCTTCATGTCGGAATCCCTGGCCTTGGCATAGGCGTTGTTCGACGGGGATGACGGCTCGGTGGCGGCCTGCTGCTCGGCAGGCTTTGCTGCCTGTGGTGACGATGCCGGGGCCGGCTTGGACGGCTCGACTGCAGCGCCTTGCGAGGACTGCGGCGGCGGTGGTCCAGCATTCGCCGGCGTGGTTTGCGTATCAGCCTTTGCGGCTTCAGGTTTTGCTTCGGCCTGCGCGGGTACTGCGATCATCGCGCCAAAGGCTTGGGAGCCGGTGAGATAATTGACGCGCTCGGACGGGGCATTCGCGCTCGCTGGCGTGGAAGCCTCCGTGCGCTGCGTCATCTTGCCGGTGTTCGGGCCCTGCTTGGGCGCGACCGGATTCATGATGTTGCCGGCAACGATACCGCCGCCGAGACCGATGGCGATGGCCGCGATGATGGTTCCGGCACCGACAAAATAGGCTGTCGCGGCGCGCATTCATCCACTCCTGTTTTGGAGCGGGCAACGCGTGGGGATTGCCAGATGTTCCTGATGGCCGCGGCTCCTCAAAGAGGAACCGCGCATGTCAGATCTGCTGCGCGACCTTCTCGAGCCCGATGAGGCGAGCGAGCTTGCGCACTTCTTCCTTCTGGTCGTCGCGGAGCTGGAACAGCAGCGGCATCGCGGCCGACTTCAACTGCTGCACCTCCTCGCAGTTCGGATCGATCTGCGCGCTGGGCGGCGCGTTTGGATTCGACAGCTTGTTCGCCTGGATCTTGCGGGCGACGTTGCGCAGCGCGGTCTCGACCGAGGGCCAGTAATATTCCTGCGACGACGACAGTTTCAGGCGATCCCTGATGCCGGCGATCTGCACGTCGGACAGCAGCGAATAGGACTTCTGCGGCTGCGGCTTGGCGACGACCTTCGGCTTGGCCGGAACTTCGACGGCTGGAACCTCGGTCGCGGCGGGCGCCTCGTGCGCGCTTGCTTTCGGCATCGGGAAATCAGAAGGCGTGGCCGCGGCGAAGGCCTGGCGCAGCGGCTCGGTCAGCATGGGAGCCTGGGCAGGCTTGTCGGCGGCGACCTGGACCGGCTCGATTGCAGCCGAGGCCAGAGCGAGCGTCGGGAGCAGACGGTCGGCCTTGGCGGCGCGGTTCGTTGCGAGCGGCTTGGGCGGGGGCGTCTGGGCGATCATCTCGGCGCTGATGCTGGGCACGCTGTCGCGGCCGAGAATTGCGGTGGTGGCGGCGCCGAGGACGAGGAAACAGGTCAGCGCGACGATGGTGATGGCTTTGGACAAACGTCCCTCCGCGTCCGACTTCAAGTCCAAGTCTGCAAGTCCAAGTCTGCAAGTCCAAGTCTGGAAGTCCAAGTCTGGCTTCAAGTTCAAGTCTGGCTTCAAGTTCAAGTGATCACTGCCCGGAAACTGGGCGATAATTAAGGCTTAACCGTGCCATCGCGGCGGCAATCGCGCGGACTACGACGACATCGCCCGGGGATCCCAAGCAGATCAGGCAGCTGCCGCGAGATCATAGGCGTCCTGGATGTCGGCCACGATCTCCGAGGCCTCCCAGACCGCGCGCGGCTCGACCGATTGCAGCGTCACCGTCCAATTGCCGCCACGGCGGGTGCGGGGAACGCTGACGATGTCGAAGCGCACATTGCGGCACAGCGGGTGGCGGGCCAGCGCATGGGCGACGCGAACGCGGATCTCGTCCAGCGTCGCAGCTCTCTTGCCGTTGAGATAATCGAAGTCCATCGCCTGTCCCTCTCGCTCCTGATTGGCGGCCGTGACGGGGATTCTTGGCGGGCGATGGTTAATCTGCCGTTAAATGAACGGAGCGGAAGCGTGCGGGATCAACCGTGATGGAGGGCTCTCTCCGAAACCAAGGTGGCAGTTGGACTCGCGGAGGCTCCCCCTCACCCGCCGCGCTCGGACGATGCTTCGCATCGATCGGCGCGCATCGGCCGCTCCCGTAGGCGGGAGAGAGGCGAACAGCCTACCGCGCACACGCCTGACGATATTCGGCGACTGTTCGCGCGACGAGATCATCGACCGCGAGCACGTCGGTCACCCCCGAAGCCGAGTGGCCGGCGCTCCAGACGTCGCGCCAGCGCTTTGGCCGGTTCTCGCGCGCGGCGACGTCGATATCCTCAGCGATGTCGATCGCGCCGCGCGCCGGCAGATCGTCTGGATCAAGCCCGGCGGCGACGATCGACGGCCTCAACATGCTGGTCTGCAGTCCCGTGAACGCGGTGGTGAGCAGGATGTCGTCCGCGCTGCTTTCGACCAGCATCCGCTTGTACCGGTCATCCGCCATGCTCTCCCGCGTTGCAATGAACTTCGTGCCCATGTAGGCGAGATCGCAGCCGAGCACGTCGGCGGCGTGCAGCGCGCGGCCGTCGCTGATGCCGCCCGCGAGCACGACGATGCCGTCGTAGAATGCGCGTACCGCGCGGACGAAGGCGAACGGGTTGAGCCAGCCCGTCTGCCCGCCCGCACCAGCCGTGAGCAGCACCAGCCCGTCCGCGCCTGCTTCCACCGCGCGCTTGGCGTGGCGGATCGAGGCGACATCCGCCAGCACCAGTGTGCCGGCGTCATGCAGCGGCTTCAGCACCGGTGCTGGCGAGCCGACGGACGTAATGACGATCTCCGGCCCGTGCCGGAGCAGCACGGCGAGGTCCTGCTCAAGCCGCGCGTTGGAGCGGTGGACGATCAGGTTCGGGCAGAGCGGCGCTGCCTTGCGGCCGGTTTCGTCCTCGTGCCGCCGCAGCCGCGTCTCGATCTCGGTGAGCCATTCATCGAGTTGTTCCGCGCCACGGCAATTCGCGGTGGGAAAGCTGCCGATCACGCCATTGCGGCAGGCTGCAGCCATGAGCTCGACGCCTGACACCAGAAACATCGGCGCCGCGATCAGCGGCAGCGCGAGACGATCACCGAAGCGTTGCAGTCGGTCCGATGGCATGCATGCCTCCCTCTCGCGGGCTTTGTCGTTTCCTCCCGCGGTCTCTGTGCTAGCGTCGTCAGCAACATTGGCACGCCAGAAGCCGATGACAAAGCAACGAGGAAACACATGTCTGATCCGCTCCACGCATCATCCCCGGCTTGCGCACAGACGCTACGGGCGCTGTCGCGCTATCCCGATCGCACCGCTTTCGCCTGGCCTGAGGGATCGCTGAGCTATCAGGGCACCATCGACCTGATCGGACGCATCCAGGGCGTTTTCATGCGGCTTGCATTAGAGCCCGGCGCGCGCGTCGCCTTCCTCACCGCGAACCGCGCCGATACCTGGTGCGCCGGCGTCGCCGCGCAACTGGCGCGGCTCTGCATCACCTGGCTGCATCCACTGGGATCGCTGGAGGACCAGCTGTTCCAGCTCGAGGATTCCGAGGCCGAGATGCTGGTGGTCGATGCGGTCGCCTTCCGTGACCGCGGCGGCGAGCTCGCTACGAGGGCGACCCGGCTGAAGGCGGTCTTCACCATGGGACCGGCCGACTATGGCACCGACCTGTTGCAGGCGATCGAGACCGGAGGCCATTTCAGCGCGCGATGCCTCGCCGGCTCTGACGACCTCTCCACGCTGAACTACACCGGTGGCACGACCGGCAAATCCAAGGGCGCGCTGCGCTACCACCGCGAAAATGCCGGAGCCGCTGCCGCGATCCTCGCCGACTTCGAAATCCCGGAGGGTGCGCGCTATCTGACGGTCGCCCCGATCAGCCATGTCGCCGGCACAAAGGTGCTGCCGACCCTGATGCGCGGCGGCACAGTGCACATGCTGAAAGGCTTCGATCCCGAAGCCGTGCTGGCCACGATCGCACGCGAGCGCATCAATTTCACGCTGCTCGTGCCGACCATGATCTATGTGCTGCTCGATCAGCCCGCGCTCGGCAAGACCGATTTGTCCTCGCTCGAGCTCGTGCTCTATGGTGCCTCCGCGATGTCGCCGACCCGGCTAGTCGAAGGCATCGAACGCATCGGCCCGGTGTTCTCGCAGCTCTACGGCCAGACCGAATGCTATCCGATCTCGGTGCTGCGCAAATCTGATCATGACCCCAAGAACCCGGAGCTGTTCCTGTCCTGCGGCTTCCCGATCGCGGCGTGCGAGGTCAAGATCCTCGACGACAACGACCGGGAAGCGAAGACCGGCGAGGCCGGCGAGATCTGCGTGCGCGCCCCGCATGCGATGGCGAAATACTGGAAGCGGCCGGACATCACCGCCGAGACGCTGAAGAACGGCTGGGTCCACACCGGCGACATCGCGCGGAGGGACGAACGCGGCTACATGTTCATCCTCGACCGCAAGAAGGACATGATCGTCTCCGGTGCCTTCAACATCTTCCCGCGCGAGGTCGAGGACGTGCTGTCGCAGCACGCCGACGTCGCGATGGTCGCGGTCGTCGGCATTCCCGACGAGAAATGGGGCGAAGCCGTTACCGCCATCATCGTACCGCGTGACGGCGCAAGGCCCGATCCGGACGAGCTGATTAATCTCGTGAAGACGCGAAAGGGCTCGGCGCATGCGCCGAAACAGATCCAGTTCGTCAAGCAACTGCCGATGACCGGCGTCGGCAAGGTCGACAAGAAGGTGCTGCGCGCGGGCTTCTGGAGCGGGCGGGACCGGATGGTGGGGTAAAAACCCCGGGATCTTACGGTGTCGTTGTGGCCCCGGCACCACAGCGGGCAACGGAGTGCGCGTCGGCGATGCCCACCCGATTGCCGGCGAATCAGGGAATCACCTAGACCGCTGATGGGGCTGGGAAGCGGAGTAAGACATGAGAGTCGCTTCCCTGGAAAGTGCAGTCGCCGCGGTTACGTTGATCACGGCTATCATCGTGGTGCTGTGGGAGATCAAGATCTTCTACGGTCTGTGAACTGGCAGGATGGCAAGCATCCCTTCCGCGGCGGCGGAAGCCTGCCGTTCAATTGGTCCACGCGGCCGCAAGCCTCCGCATATTCGACACAGCGACCACACAACAGATGTCATCGCCCGCTTGACCGGGCGATCCAGTACGCCGAGACGCCTGTGATTCAACAGGTAGGCCGCGGCGTACTTCATGCCCCGGCCAAGCCGGTGCATGACAGCGAGAGTGATACGCTGGCGTCGCGCTCCTTACCGTTTCTCGATCACCAGGCTCTGCACGACGCGGCCGAAATAGCCCTGCCTGTCCGCCAGCCGCGACATCGCAAGACCCGCGCCGTCAGGGCCGATCCAGGAATCGCCATCGAGCAATATCCACTCGCCGATCGGCTGGCGCGCAAAGCTCACGGTGAGATCGGCGTTGATGTAGGTCCAGGCGCGGAAGTCGAGCGAGGAGGCGGTGCCGTTGGAGAAGTCGGCGGCGACCACCGCGCGCATCGCCTGCGAGACCGCTTCACCGGCGATCAGGGGGTGGTCGACGCGAAACCAGATCGCGCCGGCACCGGCCTGGCCGAAGCGGCCGCGCGCGGCACGCATCGACACCGATCGCACGAACGGGCTGGTGGCGGCGTGACCGTCCTCGACCAGCGAGTCCTCTGGAGATGGCAGCGTGATCGGCAGCTCCTTGACCTCGTCCGGCAGCGCCTGGGCCTGTCGCCTGATCTTGAGCACGGTGGCGCCGACCACCTGCACGCCGTCGGCGAGCAGCTTGATTTCGCAGAGCTGGATCTTGCGGCCCTCGCGCAGGACCTCAGTCGCAATCGTGAGCGGCGCGACCGGCACCGGGCGCATCAGATCGATGGTGACGCGCGCGATGTCCATCGCGACTGGCGTCGGGATCCGTTCGGCCGCCCACGTCACCAGCGAGGCCGGTGCCGAGCCGTGCTGCATGCGCCGGTCCCAGGGACCGGCGGCATCCGGACTGGTGACGACGCTGTTGCCTTCGACGCGGTAGATGGGAGACATTTGGTACTCACTCTCACGGCGCGTTCCCCGGACGCCGCGCAGCGCGTAAGCGGTGCGCTGCTGAGCCGGGGTCCAGTCGTTGCGCGATGGGTCCCGGCTCGGCGGCGCGGCACTTCGCGCCGCACCACGTCCGGGACACGGCAATCACAACGGCGGATCGATCGCTTCGTCGTATTCCTTCTTGAAGCGCGCGATCAACTCGGCGGCCGGCACGACCTTGTCGATGCTGCCGATGCCCTGGCCCGAGCCCCAGATTTCCTTCCAGGCCTTCGGCTTGGCGCGCTCGCCGGAGGCGTCGGTGCCGAAATTCATCTTGGAGGGATCGGACGTCGGAAGATTCTCCGGATCCATGCCGGCGGCGAGGATGGAGGGCTTCAGATAGTTGCCGTGCACGCCGGTGAAGAGGTTGGAGTAGACGATGTCGTCGGCGCTCGAGCCCGCGATCATTTCCTTGTACTTCTCGACGGCATTGGCCTCCTTGGTCGCGATGAAGGCCGAGCCGATATAGGCGAAGTCGGCGCCGAGGATGCGTGCGGCGCGAATCGCCTTGCCATTGCCGATCGCCCCGGACAGCGCAATCGGGCCATCGAACCATTTTCGCGTTTCGGCGACGAAAGCCAGCGGCGAGATGGTGCCGGCATGGCCGCCGGCACCGGCTGCGACCAGGATCAGGCCGTCGGCGCCCTTCTCGATCGCCTTGTGCGCGAATTTCTGGTTGATCACGTCGTGGAAGACGATGCCGCCCCAGCCGTGCACGGCCTGGTTCAGCTCTTCGCGCGCGCCGAGCGAAGAGATGATCATCGGCACCTTGTACTTGGCGCAGAGCTGCATGTCGTGATCGAGCCGGTTGTTCGACTTGTGCACGATCTGGTTGACGGCGAACGGCGCCGACGGCTTGTCGGGATGCGCGCGGTCATAGGCCGCAAGCTCTTCGGTGATCCGCGCCAGCCATTCGTCGAGCAATTCCGGCGGCCGCGCATTCAGCGCTGGAAACGAGCCGACCACACCCGCCTTGCACTGCGCGATCACGAGATCGGGCACCGAGACGATGAAGAGCGGCGAGCCGATCACGGGGATCGACAGGCGCCCTTTGAACAAGGCAGGCATGGACATTGCGGAACGATCCTCTTCTGGCGGTCAAACTGGAGTTGGGAGCCATACCAACAAGGCAATCTTTCCACTGTCAAGTATTGCGTTTTGGCGCCGCAGCGGATGCAGTTACCGCAATTCCAAGCAGCGGAATTCTGACCCATCCGCCTCCTCCGTCATTGCGAGCGCAGCGAAGCAAATCCAGACTGTCTCCGCGGAGGGACGCTGGATATCGTCGCAAGAGCTCCTCGCAATTGTGCGAGGCGAGAGCTGCGGATGACAGCCCCTACCCAATCAAATCCGGGTTGATCAGCCGCTCGAACGAGAACATCTCGTCCCATTTCTCCTGCGTCAGCAGCTTGCGCTCGACCACGACGATCTGGTGCAGCGACTTGCCGCTCTTGTAGCCCTCGCGGGCGATCTCGGCGCATTGCTTGTAGCCGAGCAGCGGCTTCAGCACGGTGACGATGCCGAGCGAGTTCAGCACCATATTGCGGGTGTGCTCCTCGTTGGCGGTGATGCCGACGACGCAATTCTCGCGCAGGCTGTTGACCGCGCGCTCCATGGTGCGGATCGAGAAGAACAGCGCGAACGAGATCACCGGCTCCATCACGTTGAGCTGGAGCTGGCCCGCCGAGGCCGCCAGCGTCACCGTGGTGTCGAGGCCGATGACCAGGAAGCTGGTCTGGTTGACGACCTCCGGGATCACCGGATTGACCTTGCCGGGCATGATCGAGGAGCCCGGCTGCAGCTGCGGCAGGTTGATCTCGTTGAGGCCGGCGCGCGGGCCCGACGCGAGCAGGCGGATGTCGTTGCAGATCTTTGTCAGCTTACTCGCCGTGCGCTTCAGGACGCCTGAGAGCTGCACATAGGCGCCGGTGTCGGAGGTCGCTTCGACGAGATCGCCGGCGAGCACGAAGTCGACGCCGGTGAGCGCGCCGAGGTGGCGAACGGCGAGCTTGGGATAGCCGACCGCGGCCGTGACCGAAGTGCCGATCGCGGTGGCACCGAGATTGATCTCGCGCAGGAGCGCGCGTGCTTCCGAGATGCGATCGACCTCCTCGCCGATCGTGGTGCCCCAGCCGCGGAACTCGGCCCCCAGCGACATCGGTACCGCGTCCTGCAGATGGGTGCGACCCATCTTCAGCACGCGGTCGAACTCGCGCCCCTTGGCGAAGAAGGCCTCCTGGAGCTGGCGCAGCGCCGTCATGTAGCTCTCGAGCCGCAGGATCAGCGCCAGCCGGAAGGCGGTCGGATAGGTGTCGTTGGTCGACTGGCCGTAATTGACGTGATCGTTGGGGCTGACGTGCTGGTAGTCGCCCTTGGTGAAGCCCAGCGATTCCAGCGCGAGGTTGGCGATCACCTCGTTGGCGTTCATGTTGGTCGAGGTGCCGGCACCGCCCTGGATGAAGTCGGTGACGAACTGATCCATCATGTCGCCGGCGATGACGCGGTCGCAGCCGACGATGATGGCATCCGCGACCTTGGCGTCGATCGCGCCGAGATCACGATTGGCCATGGCGGCAGCCTTCTTGACGTAGCCAAGCGCCTTCACGAAGTAGGGCTCCTGGCTCATCGGAATACCGGTGATGTGGAAGTTCTCCTTACCCCGGATGGTCTGGACGCCGTAATAGATGTCGTCGGCGATCTCACGCTGTCCGAGGAAGTCGTGCTCCGTCCGGCTCATGGGCGCTCCTTGTTGCTTGTGCGCTGGGCCATCACGTCAATTCTGGCACAGCGCACTGGTCACGAAAGTATCGGTGCGGCAATCATCCGGCTTACGTTGCCTGCCCGGGATGAGAACCTTGGCCGAGCATTTCTCTGCGGAGTCGGCGTTGAGGCTCTTGCCTTCCTTGTAACCCTTGCCCTGGCAGAGCTGGTCGGCGGCCTGCTTGCAGTCGGGCGCGCCGTTGGACGAGACCGGGCAGACCACGCGCCCCGACACCATGGTCGAGGGCTTGGCCAGCCGCGACAGGTCGTTCATGGCCTCGCTCGGGCTTTTGATCGGCGGCAGAATCGAGGGCAGCTTGTCGAACAGCTTGCCCATTTCATTGATCAGCCCGGGATTCTCCTCGTGCGCCGGCGGCGCCGATGGAGCGGGTGTCGATCCCTGCTCCTGGAGGCCGAGCGCCGGCGGGGCGGATTGTGTCCACCCTGTCCCGCCGCCACCGAGCAGAAGCAGCATCGCTGCTGACGTCAGCGTCCCGAACCGCATGGCCGGATTGCCGGATCGAACCATCATGACGGCAACCGTAACCGAAGCCGGCGCGGCGGCAAAGCCGCTGGCGCTAGATCAGCTTGATGGCCACCACGAAGCCGAGCACCAGCACCGCGGCGCCGATCGCAACCCACAGGCCGAGATGCTTCTCGATCCGGACCCGGATCCAGTCGCCATAGCGGTTGAGCAGGATCGCCACGACGAAGAAGCGTCCGCCGCGCGCGACGATCGAGCACAGGACGAACAGGACGATGTTGTAACCGGCAAAGCCCGAGGTGATCGTGACGAGCTTGTAGGGGATCGGCGTCAGCCCCTTGAGCAGGATGATGATCGCACCCCATTCCGCATAGGAGGCGCGGAAGGCGTCGACCTTGTCGCCGAGGCCGTAGACCTGGATCAGCCATTGGCCGACCGAGTCGAACAGCAGCGCGCCGATGGCGTAGCCGACGATGCCGCCGACCACCGATGTGATGGTACAGACCATTGCATAGACCCAGGCGCGCTTTGGGCGCGCCAGCGACATCGGGATCAGCATCACGTCCGGCGGGACCGGAAAGAAGGAGCTTTCTGCGAAAGCCACGGCGCCCATGATCCAGAGCGCGTAGGGCTTGTGGGCGGCGTCGATGCACCAGTCGTAGATACGTTTCAGCATGGCGCCGCGATGAAGCACCATGAGACGGATTTGTCCATGCCGAGATTGAGGCGATTTTTGACGTTTCTAGTGGCGCTTGCGCCCGGCGCGGCCTTCGAGCGCGACAATTGGCCGCCGAGAGGCCATGCGCGGTGACGCGACTTTGGGCAGCTTCATCGGCGACTTCGGCAGCTTCTCGGCAATACCGAGCAAGTCTTCTCGCCGCGTCATTTCCCGCCAGACGTCCTCCGGACGTACTCCGGCCGAAGCCCACAGCACGGTGAGGTTGTAGAGCAGGTCGGCGCTTTCACGGATCACGGCCTCGCTATCGCCATTGACCGCATCGATGACGACTTCAATGGCCTCTTCGGCCAGCTTCTTCGCCATTTTGGAGGGCCCACGCTGAAACAGCCGGGCCGTCCGCGATGTTGCCGGATCGAGATCCTTGGCCGCGAGCACAGCCAGATATAGCCGCTCAAGCGAATCACTCATGGTACTCAAAACTACTCTAAACAAATGGCGGGCGTGTTAACGCGCGGCAATAAAAGCAGAAAACAGGCCGGCGCGGCAAGCGCGACGGCCTGTCATGGTCACCCTTCGGGCTAGTAGCAGTTCTGATAGTAGCCCTGGCCGCAGAACTCGGACGGGGCCGTACCGCCATAGCGCTGATACGGGAAGTTCGGGCCTGGACCATAATACGGCCCATAGGCAGGGGCGCTGTAATAGACGGGACCGCCGTAATAGCCATAGCCCGGACCGTAGTCATAGGCGTAGGCGTCACGGCTTGCGGCGATGGCAAGACCGGTGCCGATGGCGGCGAAAGCCGCGGCAGCAGCCGCGCCACCGCCACCATGCCAGTGGCGGCCGCCCGCATATGACGCAGTCGGGGCGATTGTGGTCAGCGCCAGCACCGCGGCCGTGGCAACAACGGCCTTTCGGCCCGCAAACTTGGAGAATCGCTCGAACATGTCTTGGGCCCTCCTTTGGGACCTGGAATGGACGCCTGCGGACAGGCTCATGCCTCTCAAACCCGCAGTACCTAAGTTGGGTTCCCCAACCCCAACACGAGCTGAACGGGGTTGCGTAATCGTGACGCAACCGCCGCTCATCCGCCGTTCATGTTGGCGCGCGCACGCTTGCCGCGGGCCGGCGCTGCAAGCGTCACGAAACCACAACAATGCGGGACCGGCGCAATCGATGTCAGGATTCAAGACGATCGCCCTTCACGGCCTGCTGGCCCTTGCAATCTCGTTCGCAGCATTGATTGCGTGCGAGGCCACGGGCGCCGAGAGCGGCGTCCCCTCCACAGCGATCCACTTCACCTTCGACCGTCCCATCGATGCGAGCATGGCGCCGTTCTTCCTTGCGGCGAAGGACGGCGGCTTCGGCGCCGAGCGTCTCAACGTGTCCTTCAACAGTGCGAGCGGATCGCCGGAGGCGCTCGCACGCGTCGCCAAGGGCGACAGCGAGCTTGCGCTCGTCGACATCAACGAGCTGATCCGCTTCCGTGACAAGGACGACGTGGCGCCGGTCAAGGCGGTGTTCGTGCTGTTCAACCGCGCTCCCTATGCGATCGTCGCGCGCAGGAGCCGCGGCATCCACCTCCTGCCCGATCTCGACGGCAAGACCGTCGGCGTTGCCGACAACGATCTGTCGATGCGGCTATGGCCGGCCCTGGCGCAGCAGAACGGCATCAAGACATCACGCGTCAAATTCCACAAGATCGGCGCGGCGGTACGCGAGCCGATCCTGTCCGCGGGCCAAGTTGATGCGGTCGCCGGCTTCAGCTTTCTCTCGGCGGTGAATCTGCGCGACCGCGGCGTGCCCGGAGCCGATCTCGTCGTGCTGCGCTATGCGGATTATGGCTGCGAAGCCTATGGCTTTGCCGTGGTGGTCAATCCGGCCTTCGCCACAGCAAAGCCGGACGCCGTGAAGGGCTTCGTTCGCGCGTTGATCGCGGGCATCAATGCCACCGTCAGGGAGCCGGGGCGTGCGGCGGAGGAGGCGGCGAGCCGCATCGAAGACGGCGACCGCAACCTGGAGCTGGAGCGCCTGCGCACCGTCCTCGCCGACAACATCCTGACCGATGAGGTCAAGCGCAACGGCCTCGGCGGCGTCGAGCCCGCGCGCCTGGAGCGCTCGATCGACCAGATCGCGCAGGACTTCAAATTCCGCAAGCGGCCGATGGCGCGCGACGTCTTCGACGACCAGTTCCTGCCGGCGGTGGCGGAGCGGCTGATCAATTGAGAAAAACTGACGGCTTCCGCTATATCTCACGCGCGATCCCTGGTTAGAATACGGGCTCCGTTATCCGCTCGAGTTCGTCGTCCGCATGTCCGTGCTCCGTCTCTACACCCGCGTTCTCGAGCTGCTCGGCAAGGAGGCGCGGCTGGGCTGGCTGCTCGCGGTCGCCAATCTCCTGCTCGCAGGCTCGCAATTCGCCGAGCCTGTGCTGTTCGGCCGTATCGTCGACGTGCTCTCGGGCAAGACGGTGGCCGGATCGAACTCGGCCTGGCCATTCCTGGCCGCCTGGGTCGCGTTCGGGCTCTTCACCATCGCGTGCAGCGCGCTCGTGGCCTTGCAGGCCGACCGGCTCTCGCACCGCCAGCGCCAGGCGGTGCTGACCGACTATTTCGAGCACATTCTGCAACTGCCGTTGACCTTCCACTCCGGTACCCATTCGGGCCGGCTGATGAAGGTGATGCTCAACGGCACGGATGCGCTGTGGCGGCTATGGCTCGGCTTCTTTCGCGAGCACTTTGCCGCGATCCTTTCGGTCGTGGTGCTGCTGCCACTGTCGCTGTACCTGAACTGGCGGCTCGCGATCCTGCTGTTCGTGCTCTGCATCGTCTTCACCGCACTGACGACCTTCGTGGTGCGCAAGACCTTCGGCATGCAGATGGAGGTCGAGGAGCATTACAGCGAGCTCTCCGCGCGCGCCTCCGACGCGCTCGGCAACGTCGCGCTGGTGCAGAGCTTCGTCCGCGTCGAATCCGAGGTCAAAGGGCTGCGCTCCGTCGCCGACGAGTTGCTGGCCGCGCAGATGCCGGTGCTGTCCTGGTGGGCGCTCGTCACCGTCATCACGCGCGCCTCCACCACCATCACCGTGCTCGCTATCTTCACCCTCGGCATCGCGCTGCACGACCAGGGGCTCACCTCGGTCGGCGAGATCGTGATGTTCGTGAGCTTTGCGACACTTTTGATCCAAAAGCTCGAGCAGGTCGTGAGCTTCATCAACAACGTGTTCATGGAAGCCCCGCGCCTGCGCGAGTTCTTCAATGTGCTCGACGCCGTGCCCGCGGTCCACGACAGGCCCGACGCGATCGATGCCGGCAGGTTGTCCGGCCTCGTCGAGTTCCACGACGTCACCTTCTCCTATGACGGCAAGCGCCCTGCGGTCGAGGACCTCTCCTTCACCGCACTGCCCGGTCAGACCATCGCACTGGTCGGCCCGACCGGTGCCGGCAAGTCGACGGCGATTGCGCTCTTGCATCGCGCTTTCGATCCACAATCCGGGGTCATCAAGATCGACGGCATGGACGTGCGCGGCGTCACGCTGACCTCGCTGCGGCGGAATATCGGCGTGGTGTTCCAGGAAGCGCTGCTGTTCAACCGCTCGATTGCGGAGAACTTGCAGGTCGGCAAGCCCGACGCGACCGAGGCCGAGATGCGCGAAGCTGCCGAGCGCGCGCAGGCGCTCGAATTCATCGAGCGCAGCGGTGGCTTCGAGATCAATGCCGGCGAGCGCGGCCGCATGCTGTCCGGTGGCGAGCGCCAGCGCCTGTCCATCGCCCGCGCGCTGCTGAAAGATCCGCCGATCCTGATCCTGGACGAAGCGACCAGCGCGCTCGACGCCGTCACCGAGGCCAAGGTGAATGCCGCTCTCGACGAAGTGATGAAGGGCCGCACCACTTTCGTGATCGCCCATCGCCTCTCCACCATCCGCAACGCCACGCGGATCCTGGTGTTCGAGAACGGCCGGGTGATCGAAAGCGGAACTTTCGATGAACTCGTGGCGAAAGGCGGCCATTTCGCCGAGCTCGCCAGGGCCCAGTTCATGGTCCAGGAGAACGCACGGGCCAGCGTGACGGCGGCCGAGGCTGCCGCGACGGCCGCCAAATCCCCCTAGCGCGATGCGATCAGGATCAATCGTCATCGCGCTTTAGGTTATTGTTTGAGCATGATCTTTTCGGAAAACCGCTGCACGTTTTTTCCGGATCATGCTCCAGCAAGTCCCCACAGCATCGTCGAAATTCGGCCCATTTCATTGCGGAATACCGTGCCCATCCCCCTATTATCGACGCACCAGCCGGTATAGGTTTGCCACGCCGCAAGCGGCGGCGCCGGATTTCAGAATCGACAATCAGATCACGAGAGCCGTCCGTATCGGGCGGATCTCCAAGGACCGGAATCGGATAGTGCACGCCCTTCGCCCGCTGCTTCGCAAACTTCTGTTCAAACTGTTCGCTGCGACGCTCGCATGTGCCGCAGTGCTCGCGCCGCGCGCGGCGAGCGCAGAAGCGCTGCTGCTGATCGAGGCCGACAGCGGCAAGGTCCTACAGGCCGACAACGCGACCGTCCCGTGGTACCCGGCCTCCGTCACCAAGATCATGACCGCCTATGTCGCCCTGAAGGCGGTCAAGGACGGCAGGCTGACGCTCGACACGCTGCTCACGGTCTCGCCGACCGCGGCCTCGCAATCGCCCTCGAAGATGGGATTTCGCCCGGGAACGCAGGTCACCGTCGACAACGCGCTGAAGATGATGATGGTCAAGTCGGCGAACGACATGGCCGTGGTGCTCGCCGAAGGCGTCGGCGGCTCGATCGACGGCTTCTCCGCGATGATGAACGACACCGCAAAGAAGCTCGGCATGACGCAGACGAGCTACGTCAATCCGAACGGCCTGCCCGCCGACGGCCAGATCACGTCGGCGCGTGACCTCGGCATTTTGGCGCGTTCGTTCCTGCGCGACCTGCCGGAATACGAATATTTCGTTCACATCCCGGCGATCCGCTTCGGCAAGCGCGTCACCGGTAATTTCAACAAGCTGATCGGCCGCTATCCCGGCGCCGACGGTTTCAAGACCGGCTTCATCTGTGCCTCCGGCTACAACCTCGTCGCCTCGGCCACGCGCAACGGCCGCAGGCTAATTGCGGTGGTGCTGGGTGCCAATTCCGGCACGGCGCGCGCGGTGAAGGCCGCGCAGCTGCTCGAGCGCGGCTTCGCTCAAGACAACCTCACCTGGCTGCGTCCTTCGCTCGGCACCGTCGAAAATCTCGTGCCGGTCGACACCACTCCGCCGAATCTGCGCGACGAGATGTGCGGCGGCCATCGCAAGCGGCCGGCCACCGACGACGACGATGCGCTGATTGCGGCCGGTGGCGGGACGACCGGATCGGCCTCCGCCACCGGCGGCGAGGCCCAGGTCACCTTCTTCACGGCGGGCCTGCAGCCGCCGCTGATGAAGGCTTCCGAACTGATGGCCTCGGCCCCCGCGGCGGTCGAACCCGTGCTGGTCTATACCGGCCCGACCCGCACCGGCACCGCGCTGATCGCGGCGGTCGCGGCCGACGCCGACCAGCAGACCGCGTCCAAGCCACTTGGCAAGAAGTCGCGCGTCGCCAAGAAGCCCGACGCGGCCGACAAGCCGACGGACAAGCCCAAGGACACCAAGACGGCGGCGGCGAAACCGAACGCCAAGCAGGCCGACGGCAAGAGCGACGGTAGGACCGCGGCCAAGCCGGCCCCCACCAAGCCGGCCGGAGCCAAGCATGCTGCGGCCAAACCTGCCGAGAAGCCTGCGGCAAGCGGCGATCAGGCGGCGAAGCCTGCCAAGCCCAAGGCTACAACGAAGCCCGCCGCTGCCGCCAAGCCGGCGAACAACAGTTAACGTCCCCTGGGCATTCGCATGGTAGCCCGCGCTTCGCACCTGCGGCAGCGCGGTTTGCGACGATTCCAGTAGCTGCGACCCGACCTTTGCCCTAAGCCACGACGGCTTGCCACCCGTTCCGGCAAGCTGGATACTGGCGGCAATGCAGCAAGCCCGAGACACAACGGGCTCTTATCAATGAGGGGAGTCTTCCATGGAGCGCATCTGGCTCAAGCAATATCCGCCCGGCGTGCCCGCCGATATCGAGCCGACGCAATACACATCGCTGGTCGACCTGCTGGAGGAGAGCTTCACCAAGTTCGCCGACCGCAAGGCGTTCATCTGCATGGATAAGTCGATCAGCTATCGCGACCTCGACCAGATGTCGATCGCGCTCGCCGCCTACCTGCAGGGCCGCGGACTGCAACGCGGCGCCCGTGTTGCCATCATGATGCCGAACGTGCTGCAATATCCGGTCGCGACCGCCGCCGTGCTGCGCGCCGGTTTCGCCGTGGTGAACGTCAATCCGCTCTATACCCCGCGCGAGCTCGAGCATCAGCTCGAGGATTCCGGCGCCGAAGCGATCATCGTGCTGGAGAACTTCGCTCACACGGTCGAGCAAGTGATCGCCAAGACGCAGGTCAAGCACGTCATCGTCGCCAGCATGGGCGACTTGCTGGGCTTCAAGGGCGTGATCGTCAATCTCGTCGTCCGCCGGGTCAAGAAGATGGTACCAGCCTGGTCGCTACCGGGGGCGGTGGCCTTCAACGACGCGCTGTCGGCCGGACGCGGCATGACCTTCAACAAGCCCAAGCTGTCGCCCGGCGACGTCGCCTTCCTGCAATATACCGGCGGCACCACCGGCGTCTCCAAGGGCGCCACGCTGCTCCATCGCAACATCGTCGCCAACGTCCTGCAGAACGACGCCTGGCTCCAGCCGGCGCTCGCCGCGCCGCCGCATGTCGACCAGCTCATGATCGTCTGCGCGCTGCCACTCTATCACATCTTCGCGCTGACGGCCTGCTACCTGCTGGCGGTGCGCGCCGGCGGCTGCAATCTCCTGATCCCGAACCCGCGCGACATTCCCGGCTTCATCAAGGAATTGGCGAAATACCAGGTCAACAGCTTCCCGGCCGTGAATACGCTCTACAACGGGTTGATGCACCATCCCGATTTCAAGAAGCTCGACTTCTCCAAGCTGAAGATCTCCAACGGCGGCGGCATGGCGGTGCAGCGCCCCGTCGCCGATCAGTGGAAGGCGCTCACCGGCTGCTTCATTGCCGAAGGTTACGGCCTGTCGGAGACCTCGCCGACGCTGACCTGCAATCCGGCGACGGCAACGGAGTTCACGGGTACGATCGGCATTCCCGTGCCTTCGACCTGGATCTCGATCCGCGACGACGACGGCAACGAAGTCCCGCTCGGCCAACCCGGCGAGATCTGCGCCAAGGGCCCGCAGGTCATGTCCGGCTACTGGAACAGGCCGGAAGAAACCGCCAAGGTGATGACCGCCGACGGATATTTCCGGACCGGCGATATCGGCGTGATGGACGAGAAGGGCTACACCAAGATCGTCGACCGCAAGAAGGACATGATCCTGGTCTCCGGCTTCAACGTCTATCCCAACGAGATCGAGGAAGTGATCGCGAGCCATCCGGGCGTACTGGAATGCGCCGTGATCGGCATCCCCGATTCCAAGTCGGGCGAAGCGGTGAAGGCCTTCGTGGTGAAGAAGGACCCGAACCTCACCGCGGAAGCCGTGATCAAGTTCTGTCACGAGCAGCTCACCGGCTACAAGGTGCCCAAGCACATCGAATTCCGCAACGACCTGCCGAAGACCAATGTCGGCAAGATCCTGCGCCGACAGCTTCGCGACGAGAAGAAGGCGGAAGCGGCGTAAGGCGACGCCTCTGGCCGATGACTGAGGTTGGCGACATCGAGCCATCAAGCATTCTCGCCTTCTGGCGCGAGGGCGGCCGCGAGCGCTGGTATAAGCGCGACGATGCTTTCGATGCCGAGATCAGGCGCCGCTTTCTCGCCCTGTGGCAGAAGGCGGTCGCCGGTGAACTCGGAGCATGGGAGACAACGGACGAGGGCGCGCTGGCGCTCGTCATCGTGCTCGACCAGTTTCCCCGCAACATGTTCCGCGGCACGCCACAAACCTTTGCCAGTGACGCGCAGGCACGCGACGTCGCCCGCCGCGCCATCGGTCGAGGCGTCGACCGCAGGCTCGATCCCATGCTGCTCGAATTCCTCTATTTGCCCTTCATGCATTCCGAGCACCTGGCTGACCAGCTGCACTGCGTCGCGCTGTTTCAAAACACCGACAATGCCGAGAACCTGAAATACGCTCGCGAGCACGCCGACATCATCCGGCGGTTCGGCCGCTTTCCCCACCGCAACCGCCTCCTCGGTCGCGACACGACGGAGGAAGAGCAGGCCTTCCTCGATCATGGTGGATTTTCCGGCTGATGACATCATGGTGAACGGCCGCCGCCTTCGCCGCTTCCGCCGCCGGCAATATTGTGCAGGTCCGCCGCCCGGTCTAAAAAGCGGGACCGATTTTCAGGGAGACTGACGATGGCGATCCAGATTGGCGACAAGCTGCCCGAGGCGAAATTCCGCGTGATGACGGCGGAAGGCCCGCAGGTGAAGAGCACCGACGATATCTTTAAGGGCAAGAAGGTGGCGCTGTTCGCGGTGCCCGGCGCCTACACCGGCACCTGCCACAAGATGCATCTGCCGAGCATCTTCCTCAACGCCTATGCCATGAAGGACAAAGGGGTCGACACCATCGCCATCGTCTCGGTCAACGATGCCTTCGTGATGAACGCCTGGAAGCGCGACACCGACCAGCGCGATGAGGCCGTCTTCCTGGCCGATGGCAATGCCGACTTCACCAAGGCGATCGGCATGGAGCTGGATGCCTCCGCCAACGGTCTGGGCATTCGCTCCAAGCGCTATTCGATGCTGGTCGAGGATGGCGTGGTGAAGAAGCTGAACCTCGAAGCGATGCCCGGCAAGGTCGAGGTCTCCGGCGGGGATACGCTGCTCGGGCAGCTCTGAGCCATACGCGCAGTTCTTAGCCGCAAATGACACTGTCATGCCCCGGTCAAGCCAGGCTTGACCGGGGCATCCAGTACAGTGAGACCTCTCGGCTGAATCACAACTGCCTCTGGGATACTGGATCGCCCCCTCGCGGGCGATGACAGTTGAGAATGAGGCAACGACGGTGCGCTACTCCCTCACTCTCTGCTGCAAGCGCGCCATCGCGACGCCGTCGCGCGCCAGCTGATCGGCGCGTTCGTTCTCGGGGTGACCGGCGTGGCCCCTGACCCAGTGCCAGCGGACCTCGTGCTGCTTCAGCGCGGCATCGAGACGCTGCCATAGCTCGACATTCTTCACCGGCTTCTTGTCGGCGGTGCGCCAGCCGTTGCGCTTCCAGCCGAAGATCCAGCCGGTGATGCCCTGCCGGACATACTGGCTGTCGGTGTAGAGATCGACCTTGCACGGCTTCTTCAGCGCCTCGAGCGCGGAGATCGCCGCCATCAGCTCCATCTGGTTGTTGGTGGTGTGTGGCTGGCCGCCGTTCAGCTCCTTTTCCTTGTCGCCGAACTTCAGGATCGCGCCCCAGCCGCCCGGCCCTGGATTTCCCGAGCAGGCACCATCGGTATAGATCGTGACATTGGGAAGCTCGCTCACGCCACCAGCCCCGACGGCGTCAGCCCATAGTCGCGCGCGCTCGTCACGCTTTGGTGGAAGCGCAGCTTGCGAACATATTCCAATGGATCCTTCGGCTTAACCAGCGCGCCCGGCGGCACGTTGAGCCAGTCGACCAGCCGCGTCAGCAGGAAGCGGATCGCAGCACCGCGCGCCAGCAGCGGCAGCGCCGCCTCTTCCGCCTCTGTGAGCTTTCGCACGCGGCCATAGGCGTTGAGGAAGGCGCGCGCCTTGGTGACGTTGAAGGAGTGATCCGGCTCGAAGCACCAGGCGTTGAGGCAGATCGCGACGTCATAGGCCAGCATGTCGTTGCAGGCGAAGGTGAAGTCGATGATCCCCGAGAGCTTGTCGCCGAGAAAGAAAACGTTGTCGTTGAAGAGGTCGGCGTGGATCACGCCCTCGGGCAGGTTGGTCGGCCAGATGCCGCTGGAGAGATGATCGAGCTCGGCGGCGAGGAATGCGCGCAGGCCCGGCTGCACCTCGTCGGCCCGGCTCGATGCCGCGTCGAACAGCGGCCGCCAGCCCGAGACCGACAGCGCATTGGCACGCCGGACCGCGAAATTGGCGCCGGCAAGATGCATCCGGGCCAGCCCCTCGCCGACGCCGGCGCAATGGGTCGCGTTCGGCTTGCGCGGCCAGACGCCCTCGAGAAAGGTGATGATCGCGGCGGGGCGGCCCGACAGCTCGCGCAGCGCCTCGCCGTCGCGTCCCTTCACCGGCAACGGGCAATTGACGCCGTGCTCGGCGAGATGCGTCATCAGCGCAAGGAAGAACGGCAAATCGTTCTTCGCCACGCGCTTCTCGTAGAGCGTGAGGATGAACGACCCCTGGCTGGTGTGCAGCAGGAAGTTGGAGTTTTCGACGCCCTCGGCGATGCCCTTGTAGGAGAGCAATTCGCCGAGATCGTATTGCTTCAGGAAATCCGCAAGCTCGTCGGCGGCGACGTCGGTATAGACCGCCATAAAAGTCTACTCGGCGGCAGCTTCAGGGCGCACCTGACGCGGCAGCGGGAAGAACTCGTTCTCTTCCGCGGCCGAGACCGTCTCCACATGCAGCGTGTAGCGCTCGGCGAAGGCGTCCATGATCTCCTCGACGATCACTTCCGGCGCGGAGGCGCCCGCGGTGATGCCGAGGCTGGCGATGTTGCCGAACTTGCCCCAATCGATGTCGGTGGCACGCTGCGCCAGCACCGCGATCTTGCAGCCCTCGCGCTCGGCGACCTCGCGCAGACGCTGCGAGTTCGACGAATTGGGGGCACCGACTACGATGAGCGCGTCCACCACCGGCGCCACCTTCTTGACCGCGAGCTGGCGGTTGGTGGTGGCGTAGCAGATGTCTTCCTTGTGCGGCCCGTTGATGTTCGGGAAGCGCTCCTTGAGCAGCGCCACGATCTCCGCGGTGTCGTCGATCGACAGCGTGGTCTGGGTCACGAAGGCGAGATTGTCGGGGTCCTTCGGCGTGATGGTCTTGGCGTCCTCGGCAGTCTCGATCAGGGTCACGGCGCCAGGCGGAAGCTGGCCGAGCGTGCCGACCACCTCGGGATGATGGGAATGGCCGATCAGGAAGATCTCCCGGCCGCGCTTGAAGTGGATCGCAGCCTCGCGGTGCACCTTGGTCACCAACGGGCAGGTCGCATCCAGCGAGAACAGATTGCGGGACTGGGCATCGGCCGGAACCGACTTCGGCACGCCGTGGGCCGAGAACACCACCGGAGCGGTGGTATTTTCCGGGATCTCCGCGAGCTCCTCGACGAAGATGGCGCCCTTCTTCTTCAACCCATCGACGACGTACTTGTTGTGCACAATCTCATGGCGAACATAGACGGGGGCGCCGTACTTATCGAGTGCCCGTTCCACGGTGTCGATCGCCCGGACCACCCCGGCACAGAAACCACGGGGAGAACAAAGCACGATCTTGAGGTCTGGTTTGGCTGACATTGAGCGATCTCGGGACCGAATCACCCGTTTCGCCTTCTGGCGGGGGGCGGTCGATGGATGGAATAGGGCTTAAAGCTGTCGGCTTGAACCTTACAGCAGTTCAAAGGGAATTGGGCCCCCTTTCAGGCGGTGTCAAGGCACTATCTATAGCAGAACCATTGCATGGCTACCCCCTCCGGGCTTATATAGCGCGAATTCCCTGTCATCGCTGATGACCACCGGTTTCGCCTCCAGAGGGGTGGGCGAAGCACAAAGGAGATTTGCCATGAGCAACGCACCTCTGATGCCCAAGGCGACCGCCGTCTGGCTGCTCGACAACACCGCGCTGACCTTCGACCAGGTCGCCGATTTCACCAAAATGCACCCCCTCGAGGTGCGCGCCATCGCCGACGGCGACGCCGCCCAGGGCATCAAGGGCATGGATCCCCTCTCCAACGGCCAGCTGACCCGCGAGGAGATCGAGAAGGGCGAGAACAACCCGGACTACCGGCTCCGCCTCCAGGAGAGCAAGGTGGTGCTGCCGCCCCAGCCCAAGCGCAAGGGACCGCGTTACACCCCGGTCTCGCGTCGCCACGAGCGTCCAAGCGCGATCCTCTGGCTGCTGCGCAACCATCCGGAGCTCAAGGACGCCCAGATCATGCGCCTGGTCGGCACCACCAAGAGCACGATCGCCAGCGTACGCGATCGTACCCACTGGAACACCTCGTCCCTGACCCCGATCGACCCCGTGACCCTCGGCCTCTGCTCGCAGATCGAGCTCGATTTCGAGGTACAGCGCGCCGCCAAGGAAAAGCCGATCGACGCAACCTATGGCGGTGCGACCCTGCTGCCGGCCTCCGAGACCACCCGCAAGGACGAGTACGAGCCCGCGGAGAAATCCAGCGACGATCTCAACGTCGACGCCGTGTTCGCCAAGCTGAAGACGCTCGGCGGAAAGAAGCAGGAGGAAGAGGAGTAACTCTCCTCTGTCGGTTCGCTTTCGAATCCGGTTTGAACGCGGCGGGCCGACCCGCCGCGTTTTTATTTGGGCTTGCGATCTAGATCGCGCCGATTGTCGGCGCGGGAGTCGTATGTGCGGCTCGCCGAACGGCGGATCACCCCAGCTCGATTGTGTCGTTGATCTCGTGGACGAGTCCGACGTTGTCGATCGTCAGCACCATCTTCGCGTTGAGTTTCTCGTGGCCCTTGATCCGGCCCGCCGCGATCGCGTCGCGCACGGCCTTCTCGATCTCGCGCTGCGAGGTGACACCGACTTGCTTCAGGAATTTACGCAGGCTGGTGTTGAACTGGTCTTCGTTCATGACGGCCTCCGTAGGCTGGGGCGGCTCACGGCCGCTCGGGATGGTTCAGCATGTATTCGCCGAGATCGCGCTGGCGGCGGTCGGCGCGGGCGATGGCGGCATTGCGCTGGACGTCGCGGTCCTTGCGGCAGGCCACGTATTCCGGCGAGCCCTGGGCATAGCCCCGGCCCTGACAGACCGCGTCGTCGTCGTCGCCGCCCATCGCCACCGGCGTCTGGTAGCGTGCCGAGCAGGCGGAGAGAGCGATGGCGAGCAGCATAGCTGCAAGCAGGCGCGGCACGGTGGCAAGTGGCATACGAGGTCCCCTGTTGGCCGGCCCTGTTTAGCGCGGAATGCGGAGAATGTAAGTCCTTGGCCGCCGTTCCTCACGCGCTGTCATTCCCCGCGAAAGCGGGGAATCCAGTACGCCGCAGCGGTCATTGGCTCACACAGCAGCCGCGGAGTACTGGATCACCCGCTTTCGCGGGTGATGACAGCTGAGGTTGGAGGGACGGCCTCGCGCCTCACGCGTACGATGACCGCGGACTTCCTCACACCCGTCCCTTCAACGCCTCCCCGATTTCGTCGAGTGCCTTGGGATCTTCGATCGTCGCCGGCATGGTCCAGGATTCGCCATCGGCGATCTTCTTGATGGTGCCACGCAGGATCTTTCCGGAGCGCGTCTTGGGCAGGCGGCCGACGGTGATGGCGAGCTTGAAGGCGGCGACCGGGCCGAGCTTGTCGCGCACCAGCGCGACGATCTCCTTCTCGATCTCGGCAGGCGGGCGCTTCACGCCGGCCTTGAGCACCAGGAAGCCGCAGGGCACCTCGCCCTTGATCGCGTCCTTGACGCCGAGCACGGCGCATTCGGCGACGTCGGGATGCGAGGCCAAGATCTCCTCCATGCCGCCGGTGGAGAGCCGATGGCCGGCGACGTTGATGATGTCGTCGGTGCGGCCCATGACGAAGACATAGCCGTCCTCGTCCTTGTAGCCGGCATCAGAGGTCTTGTAGTAGCCGGGGAATTCGCTGAGGTATGCCTCCTTGAAGCGCTCGTCCTGATTCCACAGCGTCGGCAGGCAGCCCGGCGGCATCGGCAGCTTGATGACGATCGAGCCCATGGTGTTGGGCCCCACTGGCTTTGCCGCTTCATCGACGACATCGACCTGGTAGCCCGGCATCGGCACCGTCGGCGAGCCGTGCTTCACCGGCAGCATGCCGAGTCCGACCGGATTGCCGGCGATGCACCAGCCGGTCTCGGTCTGCCACCAATGGTCAATCACCGGCACGTTGAGCTGCTGCTCCGCCCATTCCACCGTCGGCGGATCGGCACGCTCGCCGGCGAGGAACAGCGTGCGGAATTTGGAAAGATCGTACCGCCGGATGAACGTTCCTTCGGGATCCTCTTTCCGGATCGCGCGGAACGCGGTCGGCGCGGTGAAGAAGGCCACCGCCTTGTGCTCGGAGATCACGCGCCAGAATGCGCCGGCATCGGGCGTGCCGACCGGCTTGCCCTCATACATGATCGAGGTCGCGCCATGCAGCAGCGGCCCGTACACGATGTAGCTGTGGCCGACCACCCAGCCGATGTCGGAGCCGCACCACCAGACCTCACCCGGCTTGACGCCATAGAGGTTGAACATCGACCATTCCACCGCGACGAGATGACCGCCATTGTCGCGCACGACGCCCTTTGGCACGCCGGTCGTGCCGGAGGTATAGAGGATGTAGAGCGGATCGGTGGCCGCAACAGGCACGCAAGGTGCCTTCTTGCCGTCGTTCATCGCCTTGCGGCGCAGGCTTGCCCAGTCGTAGTCGCGGCTTGGCGTCATCTCACAGGTGAGCTGCGGACGCTGCAGCACGATGCAGGCTTTCGGCTTGCTGCCGGCAAGCCTGATCGCCTCGTCGAGCAGCGGCTTGTACTGCACGATGCGGCCGGGTTCGATGCCGCAGCTCGCGGAAAGGATGAGCTTCGGCTGCGCATCGTCGATCCGTGTGGCGAGTTCTTTCGCGGCAAAGCCGCCGAACACCACGGAGTGCACCGCGCCGAGCCGCGCGCAGGCGAGCATCGCGACCACCGCCTCCGGCACCATAGGCATGTAGAGAATGACGCGATCGCCCTTGCCGACACCGAATTCCTGCATGATGGCGGCGAGCGCCTGGACCTCGTTCAGCAGTTCGGCATAAGTGAGTTTGGTGACCGAATTGGTCAAGGGCGAATCATGGATCAGCGCGACCTGGTCGGCGCGGCCGCGTTCGACGTGGCGGTCGAGCGCGTTGTAGCAGGTGTTGACGATACCGCCGGCAAACCAGCGGCCATAGGGTCCTTGCGAGGGATCGAAGATCTTCTTCGGCGGCTCGATCCAGTCGATCTCCTTGGCCGCCTCGCCCCAAAAGCCTTCGGGATCGGCCAGCGAGCGCGCATGGACCCCATGATAACGGCTCTTCCCCTGGACGTTCATTTCGCGCTCCCGTTCCCTTTATGGCCTGGGCCCGACCCTTGTGGCAGGACTGGCGTCCCGCCATGACCAGGATCAATTGCTGGCCTTGTTTGATGGCTATTTTCCCGGGAACGGGCCGCGGTTCAAGCTGAAAAGGACGTGTCTTCCTCTCCCAGTTCTTACGGGAGGTTGTCGCAGATGCCTTCTTGGTGGCGGCCTGAGCAAGCGCCTCGTCCTTCGAGACGACCGCTTGCAGCGGTCTCCTCAGGATGAGGCTAAGCAACGTTAGTGCCGGCTGAAATTGCTGCCGCGCACTCCGCCCTCATCCTGAGGGCTCGCCATCGGCGGGCGTCTCGAAGGATGGGCTGCGGGCGAGCCATCCGCCACGCTTCTTCATAGGCTATGCGATGATCTTGCGAGAGGAAAGACCCCGCCTATCCCTCCATCGCATTCAGCCGCTGCAAGCGATCCTGCATGACCTTCTTCAGGTCATAGCCGGGGCGACGGAAGCTCGCATCGCGCGTGGCGAGGAAATCGCGCTGGGACTTGCGCAGGCCATCCGCCGAGCGCTTGCTCGCGGATTTCAGCACACGCTCGTAAGCCTCGGCGATCTGGCGGTCGAGCACGCCGAGCTGCGGATCGGCGCAGATCACCTTCTCGACCTCGCGCTTGGCGGAGGCGCAGTCGAACGACGGGTCGCTGGCGGCGGCGTTCAGCACACGGGGCGGCTCGCCGCCAAATTTTGCGATCTCGGCGATCATCGCGCGGCGGCCGCTCTGCGCGTTCTCATTGGCGGGATCGAGCCGCAACGCCGCCTCGTAATCGGCCAGCGCCTTCTTGCGCTCGCCCATCTTCTTGTAGAGCACGGCGCGGTTGTTGTAGGTCTTGGCAAAATTCGGATCGAGCTTCAGCGCGTCGTTGTAGTCCGACAGTGCAGCACCGAGTTCGCCCTTGAACTGGTAGGAGTCACCGCGGTTGGTCAGGAAGTTCACCCGCTGCTCGAGACGGATCGCCTGATCGTAATCGGCGATCGCCTTGTCATACTCCTTCATCGCGGCATAGGTGAGACCGCGGTTGTCGAAATACTCCGGCACCTTCGGATCGAGCCGGATCGCCTCGGTGTCGTCTGCGATCGCCTTGTCGAGCTCGCCGAGCTTCTTATAGGCGGCGCCGCGGTTGGTGTAGCTGCGCGCCCGGTTCGGATCGAGCCGCAGCGCCTCGCTGAGGTCGGCGACGGCCTTGTCATAGTCGCCGCGCAGATAGAAGGTCGCGCCGCGGTCGGACCAGGCCTGGGCGAAATCCGACCTCAGCTTGATGGCCTCGTCGTAATCTGAAATGGCGCGGTCGAAGCGATGCTGGTTGGTGTAGACCACGCCGCGCAGCTCGTAAGCTTCCGCATCTTGTGGATCGAGCTCGATCGCCTTGGTCAGATCTGCCGCGGCCCGGTTGAGGTCGCCGCCGGCTTCGCGCAGGAGGTTGCCGCGCACGCGCCAGGCCTTTGCGTTGTTGCCATCGAGCGCGATGGCGCGGTCCAGATCGCGTAGCGCCTGCGACTGGCCTCCGGAAGTTCGCGCATTGGCTTCGGCACGAGCGACGAGCGCCATGGCGCGTTCGGACACCGGATTGGCCGTCTGGTCGATGATGACGCTGCACGCAGAGATCAGCCCCGCGGGAGCAGCCTTGCTCCCCGGCACGCAATCTGTGCCGGCGGCAGCCGGACCGATGAGGGTCAGGCCCATAGCCGCGCCAAGGAAGAAGGCGCGAAGCGAGGTTTTGGCAAACGAGGACATTTGCGCGGAACGGGGCATGCCGCACATGGCTTTGGACTCCGTGACAGGGACTTTCCCCGTTGTCGCCGCCATCCAGCAACGGGTTCAAACGGCGCGCTCTCCCTCCCGCCGCGGTCCGGAGGGGGCAGAGAGCGGCATCAATATCCGTCCACGCCGTTGATCTGTTGCAAGCGCTTCTGCATCGCCTTTTTCAGATCGTACCCCGGCCGCCCGAATTCGGCGTTGCGGCGGGCGACGAAGGCGTCCTGCTCGCGCTGGATCTTGCGTGCCTCCGTCGGGCTCTGGGCCTCGCGGAGGGCGCGCAGATGGGACCCATAGATTTCGCGGTCGAGATCGGCGAGCTCGCGATTGCCGCAGATCGTCTTCTCAACGGCGAGGGTCGCGCGGGCGCAGTTGAAGCTGGGCTTGCCGGCGACCGCCATCTGCGCGCCGATCCGCTCGAGCTCGCGCGCCATCGCCTTGTGATTGGCCCTGGCCTTCTCGTGGTTCGGATCGATCTTGAGCGCGGCACCGAAATCCTGCACCGCCTTCGGCTTGTCGCCCTTTTTCAGCCAGAGCTCGCCGCGGGCGTTGAAGATGTCCGCGAGCGTGGGATCGAGCAAAAGGGCGCGGGTGTCGTCGGCGATCGCGCGATCGATCTGGTCGTGCCGTGCCAGCAGCGCACCTCGCGCGATCAGCGCCTTGACCAGGTCCGCCTTCGTCGTCTTCTCGTTGTCGATCACGGCCGCGCAGGCGGAAGTCGCCTTGTCGACGTCGTCGGCCGCGCTGGCCGCGAGGCATGGCGCGATATCGACCTGCGTGATGGCCGCCGGCTCGCCGCCGGTCGCAGCATGAGCCGCGCCGGTCGGAAGCGCCGAGAGCACCGCGACAGCTGACCATGGGATGAGTTTTTGAAAACGCATGCTGTTGCAGTCGGAAGGTCTTGCTTCACTCTTGCGTTGGGGCCGCATTTTCCATCATACGGCCGGATCTGGTGTTAGCTTGTGGCGCCGCTCAAATCGATCTCGGGGACTGTCGTGTCGACATTCGAATGGATCATCGCGCTTCTGCTCGGCGCCGTTGGCTTATCGGCGCTGGCGCGGCGGATCAAGGTCCCCTATCCGACCTTCCTCGCCATCGGCGGCGCGCTGGTCGCCTTCGTGCCATCGAGCCCGTCCTGGGTGCTGGAGCCGGACCTCGCCTTGGCGCTTTTTGTCGCACCGGTCCTGCTCGATGCCGCCTTCGACACCTCGCTGCGCGATCTGCGCAACAACTGGGTTCCGGTCTCGACCCTGGTCGTCGCCGCGGTCGGCCTGACCACGGCCGGCGTGGCCTATGTCGCGCACCGGCTGATGCCTGACATGCCCTGGGCCGCCGCGGTCGCGCTCGGCGCCATCGTCGCGCCGCCGGACGCCGCGGCGGCGGTCGCGATCCTGAGCCAGGTGAAGCTGCCCCACCGCATGGTCAAGGTGCTGGAAGGCGAGAGCCTGCTCAACGACGCGACCGCGCTCCTGATCTATCGCATCGCGGTCGGCGCAGTTGCCACTCAGCACCTGACGTGGAGCCAGGTCGCTCCGACCATGGCGCTGGCGCTGGTCGGCAGCGTCATCGCCGGCCTGCTCGCGGGCCGAATCATTCCGCTGTTCATGGAACGGGTGACGGAGGCGCCGAGCGCCATCATCGTGCAGTTCGCCACCACCTTCCTGGTCTGGATCACCGCCGAGCATCTCGGCCTCTCCGGCATCCTCACCATCGTGGTCTATGCCATCACCGTCGCACGCACGGCGCCCGCGCGCATCCCGGCGCGGCTGCGGGTGCCCTCCTATGCGGTCTGGGAGACGATGGTATTCGTGCTCAACGTGCTCGCCTTCATGTTGATCGGCATGCAGATGCGGCCGATCTGGACGCGGCTCGATGCGGACGTGCGTTGGGAATATTGCGTGGCCGCCGCCTGGATCCTGCTCACGGTCATGCTGGTGCGCCTCGGCTGGGTGACGTTCTACCGCATGACCTTGCGTGTGCTGGTGGCGCAGGGGATCTATCATCCGAAGGACCCCGGGGCCGTCGCCTCGCCCAAGGGCGGCCTCATCATCTCCTGGTGCGGCATGCGCGGCCTCGTCACGCTCGCCACTGCCTTTGCCCTCCCTGAGAATTTTCCCTATCGCGACTTCATCGTCTTCATTGCCTTTGCGGTGGTGCTTGGTTCGCTGGTGATCCAGGGCCTGACGCTGCGGCCGCTGATCCTCGCCTTCGACCTCAAGGACGATGATCCCGTCGGCATCGAGGTCGCCCGCGGGCGCGCCGTCGCCTATCGCGCCGCGCTCGATGCCATCGAGAGCGATCCGTCGGAGGAGGCGGAGATCCTGCGGCTCGAATATCGCGCCATCCTGATGCAGACCGAGACCGATCCGAACGGAGGCATTGCCAACGGCGAATTGCCCGCCGATCCCTTGCGCCGCCGCGCCATCGAAGCGGCGCGCAAGGCGATCTTCGATCTGCGCGCCACCGAGGTGATCGGCGACGATGCGTTTCATCGGCTCGAGGAGGAGCTCGATCGCGCAGAATTGAGCGCGGGGGGTTAAACCTCCGCTGTCGTCCCGGACAAGCGCGCCCAAAGCGCGCGCCGATTCGGGACCCATAGCCACGAAATTCTGTTTGGCGGAGACCCGGAGTTGCCAGCGAGCGATACAACTCCCTCTTGTGGCTATGGTCCCGGATCGGCGGCGCTTACGCTTGTCCGGGACGACACTGGAGGGTGGACGGGGAGGCATTGAACCAAATCCCGCTTCCCCGGACTCACTCCTGATGACAACCCTGATCGACGACCGTCGTGTACGCGCGCGTGATGCGTCGCCTGCACGATATTTTTATCTCCACATGGCACTCGCCTGCGCGGCGACGGCTTTCCTCGGCTTCGCGCCGACCTATTGGGTGCCGCTGGCTCACCGGACATTCTCTGCAAGCCCGGTGATCCACTTTCACGGGCTCTTGTTCTTCACCTGGACGCTTTATTTCGTGCTCCAGACCTGGCTCGCGGCTTCCGGCCGCGTGGTCAACCACCGCTCGCTCGGCATTGCCGGCGTCTCGATCGCGACCGCGATGGTCATTTTTGGCTTCTTCGCATCCGTGACTTCGATGAAGAACGCCGCTGCCATTGGCCAGGCCGATGCAGGCATCGCCTTCTCGATCGTGCCGCTCAGCGGCATCGCGCTCTTCGCGGTGGTGTTCGTGCTTGGGATCACGAATACGCGCAGGCCCGAGATCCACAAGCGCCTGATGCTGCTCGCCGCGGTCTCGATCCTCGACGCTGCGATTGCGCGCTGGTTCCTGACCTTCCTCGCACCTCCCGGACCGCCCGGCCCGCCGCCGGTACCCGTGACGATTGCGCCGGCTGTGGTCGCCGCCCTTCTGCTCGTCGTCGCCATGGTGCGCGACTGGCGCACCGAGGGCCGCGTGCATCCGGTCTACATCTACGGCACACTCGCGCTTTTGGCGGTGAAGGTGCTGAACTGGCCGGTCAGCGAGACGGCAGCGTGGCACGCATTTGCCGGCGGGATTCTGGCGCTGGCGCAGTAACTCTGTAGCAGCAACACCAATGTGATCCTGTCACCCCTGGGGTGGCCGCTTCTTCAGCGGCCCTCGAAGAGCGACGGCCCGGCTGCACCGGGGCCGCTCATCCTTCGAGGCTCCCCGCGCGATGCTCTGCATCGCGCGCCTCGCACCTCAGGATGACGGAGCTAGTTGGGTTACGCCCCCGCCTTGCACGTGATCCCGCCATCGACCACGAGCTCGATGCCCGTCACATATTTCGACTCGTCCGAGGCCAGGAACAGCGCGGCGTTGGCGACGTCGAAGGCATCGCCCATGTGGCCCATCGGCACTTGCGCATCGCGTGCGCGCCACATCGCCTCGACGTCGCCCTTGGCGTAACTATTGGCGAGGCCTGCGGAGTGCTCGACCATCGGCGTTTTCATCAGGCCGGGCAGGATCGCGTTGACGCGGACATGATGGCGCGCGAACTCGATCGCCGTGGTGCGCGTCATCTGGTTCATCGCCGCCTTCGAGGTGCCGTAGGTGACGTAGGAGATGCCCATGTGGCGGATCGAGGCGATCGAGGAGATGTTGATGATCGAGCCGCCGCCCTGCTTCACCATCACGGGGATGACGTGCTTCATGGCCAGATAGGCGCTCTTGAGATTGACGCTGAAGACGCGGTCCCAGCTCTCCTCGCTTACCTCGACCACGCTGCCCATCTCGGCGATGCCGACATTGTTGTCGAGCACGTCGATGCGGCCATAGGCCTTCAGGCACGCCGCCACCATCGCCTCGATCTCACTGGCGCGCGAGACGTCGGCCGTGAACGCCATCGCCTTGCCGCCTTCTCCGGTGATGATCTTCGCGGTCTCCTCGGCCGCTGCACCATTGCGATCGACGCAAAACACCTGCGCGCCCTCGCGCGCGAAGGTCACTGCGGTCGCCTTGCCGTTGCCCCAACCGGGCCCGATCGAGCCGGCGCCCACCACCATCGCAACCTTGCCCTTGAGCCGATCCATCCTGTGTCTCCCGTGTTGTTCTTGTAGCCCGGATATCGTTGCGCTCATCCGGTCTGCGGTTCTACGGATCCTTGCAAACTCTCATCGTCGTGACGTTAGCACCGATCGGATGCCCGACAATCTCCGACAGTGTCCGGCACTTCCCGTCATGGCACAGCCGCCACTCTCCCGCCGCGCCCGAATTGCCCAGCACGACCTCCGGCATCGGCGGTCGCTGCGGCCGCCATTGAAACCAGCCGTCGACCAGCCTCGCCTCAGGCGGCGGCTCCATGCCGGGGCCGGTGCCCTTGACGCGCGCCTGCACCAGCTCGAGGCCGGCGGGCGTGACGCGCCAGTCTTCCTGCCAGTCGACCTTCGCGATCGAATGCGTCCATACGAGCGTGAACGCGGACAGCACCAGCGCCTTCACACCGACCGCCGTTGCGAAGCAGAGGCTCACACCGCCTCGACCGCTGCCGGCGGACGCTGCCGCCATTGCCACAGCACGAGCGCCGCAGCGAGCACGAAGCCCGCGGTGTCGCTGAACGGGAATTCGCCGAGCAGGCAGAACGCGGCGCCGAGCGCGACGAGGCGTTCGACAATCGTCAGCCGCGTGAACAGGAAGCCGATCGCGACCATGCCGAACAGCCCGATCGCCACCAGCGCCTTGACGGTCGCGAGCGCCACCGCCCCGTAGAAGCCGAGCTTTGCCGCCATGGGATCGCCGGCCTGGAGCATCAGGGCCGGCGAATAGACGAAGATGAAAGGGATGACGTAGCCGGCGAGCGCGATGCGCATCGCCTCCCAGCCGATCTTGTCCGGATTCTCCTTCGCGATCGGCGCCGCTGCCAGCGCGGCGAGCGCGACCGGCGGCGAGAGGTCGGCCATGATGCCGTAATAGAACGCGAACATGTGGCTCGCGATCAAGGGCACACCGAGCTTCGCCAGCGCGGGCGCCGCGAGCGCGGCGGTGATGATGTAAGTCGGGATGGTCGGGATGCCGGTGCCGAGCAGGATCGACAGCAGCATGGTCATGACCAGCGCCAGGAACAGGCTCTTCTCGCCGAGCCCGATCACCCAGCTGCCGAAGATGGTGCCGACGCCGGTCTGCGACATCATGCCGATGATGACGCCGACGATGGCGCAGGCCATGCCGACGGTGATGGCCGACTTGGCGCTTTCGGCCAGCGCATCGCGGCACTCACGCAAGGCCTTGAAGCCGCCACGGATGAAGGCGGTGATCACGATTAGGCCAACGACGACGCTCGCCACCGGCACGATCTGGAGGCCGTCACGCGACAGCGCGGCAACGACCAGCGCAAGGCCGATCCAAAAAATATATCGGATCACCATCGACGAAGCGCCCGTCGTGATGGCGGTGCCGAGGATCAACGTCACGGTCAGCGCGAGGCCCATGCTGCCGGCATAGAGCGGCGTAAAGCCTTCGAACAGCATGTAGACCAGCGCTGCGAGCGGCAGCACGAGATACCAGCGCGTCACCAGCGCCTTCCAGGCGCTCGGGATCTCCGAGCGCTTCATGCCGACGAGCCCGTGCTTGCCGGCTTCGAGATGCACCATCCAGAACGCAGAGGCGAAATAGAGGATCGCAGGGATAGCGGCCGCTTTCACGATCTCCGAATATTGCACGCCGAGCGTCTCAGCCATGATGAAGGCGACCGCGCCCATCACTGGCGGCATGATCTGCCCGCCCATCGAGGCCGTCGCCTCGACGCCGGCCGCGAAGGCGCGGCGGTAGCCGAACTTGATCATCAGGGGGATGGTGAACTGGCCGACGGTGACGACATTGGCGACGCCCGAGCCGGAGATGGTGCCCATCATGCCCGAGGCAAACACCGCGACCTTGGCGGGTCCGCCGCGGGTGCGGCCGAACAGGCCGAGCGAGACGTCGGTGAACAGCTGGATCATACCGGCGCGCTCCAGGAACGAGCCGAACAGGATGAACAGGAAGATGTAGGTCGCCGAAACGTAGATCGGCACGCCGTAAAAACCTTCGGTGCCGAACGACAGATGCGTGACGATCTGGTCGAAATCATAGCCGCGATGGTTGAGCGGCGACGGCAGATACTGGCCGAAGAACCAATACAGCAGACAGGCGCCGCACATCAGCGGCAGCGCCGCGCCCATCAGCCGCCGCGTACCCTCGAAGATCAGCACGGCAAGCAGCGTGCCGACCACGAGATCGAGCCGGGTCGGATCGCCGTCGCGGGCGATCAGATCGGCGTAGAAGATCCACTGATAGAGCCCGCAGAGGAAGCCGGCGCCCCCGATCACCCAGCCGAGCGCGCGGCCAAAATGACTCTTCGCGGTGAAGTTGGCGATCAGGCCGAAGGTGAGCAGGATCAGGAAGCCGACATGGACGCCGCGCACCACCTGGCTCGGCAGATAGTTGAAGGCGGCGACATAGAGCTGGAAGCTCGCGAATGCTATGCCGATCCAGTAGGCGAGCTGGCCCCACCAGCCCGGGCCAAAGCCTTCGGGGAAGCCATGCTCGAAATTGTCGAACTCGACCTTGATGGGGGCCTCGTTGGCCTCTGCCTTTTCCAGCATTTCAAATCGTCCTCAGCCTGTCCGTGCCTGATAGCATTGGCACGGGCTCCAAAAACGTCATGCCCGGGAGAGTCCCGGGCATTCGCGATTTTCCTCTCCGTCATTCCCGGGCGGCCCATCAAAGGCGAACCCGGAAATCTCGAGATTCGGGGTTCGATGGTGCGCATCGCCCCGGAATGACTGACGAGAGTTACTCGATCAGCCCCTTTTCCTTGTAATAGCGGATCGCGCCGGGGTGCAGCGGAACCGGGCTACCGGTGGCGGCGGTCTCGAGCTTGATCTCCTTGCCGGCGGCGTGCGCGTTGGCGAGCTCCGGCAGCGACTCGTAAACCAGCTTGGTCATCTGATAGGCGAGATCGTCCGATACGGCGGAGCTCGTAACGAGATAATTGATTACGGCCGCAGTCGGGACGTCCTTGTCCTGGCCGGTATAGGTGTTGGCCGGAATGATCGCCGAGACGAAGGGCGGGCCGATCTTGTCGACGGTCTCCTTCGGCACCGAGACCACCGTGATCGGGCTCGAGGTCGACAGGTCCTTCAGCGAGGCGACGCCGAGCCCGGCCGATTGCAGTGTGGCGTTGAGCTGCCGGTTCTTCATGAGGTCGACGGATTCGGCGAACGGCAGATATTCGACCTTGCCGAGATCCTTGTAGCTCATGCCGGCGGCAGCGAGGATCGCGCGCGAGTTCAGCTCGGTGCCCGACTTCGGCGCGCCGACCGACAGGCTCTTACCCTTGAGGTCGGCGAGCGTCTTGATGCCGCTGTCGGCAGTCGCGACGATCTGGATGTAGTTAGGATAGATCGCGCCGATCACGCGCAGCTTGTCGAGCTTGGTCTTGAAGCCCGCCTCTTCCTCGCCGTCCCAGGCCGCTTTCAGCGAGTCGCCGAGCGTGAACGCCAGCTCGCCGCGGCCCTGCTGCAGCAGGATCAGGTTCTCGACCGACGCCTTGGTGGCCTGCACCTGCGTCTTCACGTTCGGAATCTTGTCGCCGTAGATCTTTCCGATCGCGACCCCCAGCGGATAGTAGACGCCCGAAGTGCCGCCGGTCAGCACGTTGATGAAGGATTGCGCCTGCGCGCAAGGTGCCGATGCCGCCAGAGCAAGAGCCGCGGCCACGCCGAAAATCGTTCGTTTCATGGTTGTTGTACTCCCCAAACCGGCGGCGAAATTGGCCGGATGAGGGGTGCGGGTCAACCCATCCAAAAGACAAAACAGGACTGCGGCAAGTGGCCGCTTTGGTTCGATTTTCGGGAACCAGCGGGTGCGGCGAGGTGGCGCAGTCAGGCGGTGGAGCGCGCCTCGCCCAGCTGGCAAGTGCTACTGGAACGTCATATCCAGGCACTTGGAGATGTCGGAGCCGAGACCGGAGGAGATGATGATGCAGCCGCGCACCTTCTGTGCGGTGACGTCGACGGCCCAGACCGAATAGCCGCCGGGGCCGAAGAACGAGTTGGTGTTCGGCGGCTCGGTCTCGGTGGCATCGAAGTCGTAGTGGCCGTCGGTCTCGAAGATGCGCGGCTTCTTGGTGCAGCCGCCGTCGGCCTGGACGTTGATGACCTCCTTGTTGTCGCGGGTCAGCGCCAGGGAGACCTGGCAGCGGAAATATTCCGAGGTCTTGGTGTTGAAGAGATAGGTGTAGGACTTGCAGGTCGCCGTGTTCAGCTTGCCCGGCGCAAGGCCGCGGCTGCACGAAATTCGCTGGTTGTGGCTGAGCTGGTAATCATCGGCCCGGGCTGCCGGCGCCAGCGCCGTCAGGGACACTAAAGCAGCCCAGCAAAGCTTGATCACATGGCGCATCCGAATCATCCCCACCAACAATTTTGTCGAGTTGCGTTCTAGACGGAAAGCGGAACATAGTCGCGAGGGGACGAAGGGAAAATCACAAGCTGCTGGGCAAGACGTGATGCGCTGTGGCGCTTTCGCAAATTGACCCGGACACATCGTTCGTGGTTTGTTCAAGCCTGGAATGTCCCGACCGTGGAGGATGGGATGACGGCATTTTCAATCAAGACATTTGCAATCGTAGCCGCGCTCGGCGCATTCGCAGGGCCCGCATTGGCGCAAACGGGAGCGACGCCTTGGGAGCTCAAGCCCGATATAGGCTACGCCTACGACAAGGACGGCAAGACCTATTCCTACAAGATGGGCACCAGCAACGCCGGCGAGCTGCTGAAGGGCGCCAAGAAAGTGCCCAAGGGCACGCTGTTCTTCATCGGCCACAACGGCCAGCTCTACATGCGCACCGGACCGTATCTGGAGGGTGACGGCAAGTTCAAGTTCGGGCCGGATCAGTAGGGCTTGAGGCGGCGGGGCGACACAGCCGCCACACTCTCGGCGTCATCACCCGCGAAAGCGGGTGATCCGGTATTCCAGAGGCCGTTGTGCTTGAAGCGAGAGGCCGCGGCGTACTGGATGACCCGGTCAAGCCGGAGCATGACGGCGAGATGGGGTAGGACGGAGAGCTAAAACGCGCCCGCCAGCTCCCTTGCGCCGGCTTTGCTACTGTTCGAGTCCATCCGCTCATCCGTCACCGCGAGCAGCTTCGCCACCGTGTTGTGGCGGATCGCGACGGGGTTGCGCTCATAGCCGCCGCGCTGGAAGAAGTTCGAGGTCGGCACCTGCTCGCGCATCGCCTGCGGCATCGTCACCATGTCGAGGCCGGTGCCGTCGCCGGTGAGGTTCATCATCTCGAGCTCGGCCGCGGTGAGCGGACGGCTGTAGCCCTTGGCGCGGGCGAACAGCACCGAGGTCAGCAGCTTGTGGGTCTGCAGCATCGGTCCGATGTCGATGTCGAGCACCATCGCATGCATGGCCCAGCCCTGCGCAGTGTTGCCGATCTTCTCGTGCTCCGACCAGGTGTCGGGCACCGACTTCGCATGCCCCACCATCTTCTTGAGCACGGCGAGCTTGTGCTCGAGCGCCTGGCGCGCAGGTCCTGACGTTCGCGCCACCTTCTCCGAGAGCGCACGAATGAATTCATGCCCCTGCTCAGCAAGCAGCTCGACGCTGTTGGTGGTCAACAGCTGGTTGTAGCCTATTGCCGTCGAGATCGCGCGCTTGCCGCCATGCTCGATGCCCGCCTGCACGTCGTAACCGCCGGTGCCGCCGGTCTCGAACGAATAGACCCGCACCGCCTGCTCGCGCGTCAGCCCCGAGGCGAGCGCGTAGCGCGCATAGGCGCGCTTGAACTCGAGCTCGCTGGACGGGCGTTGCGGCGTGAACTGGTAGAGCTCCTGCGCCGCGCGCAGCAAATCGGCCACCACCGGAATGGGCTTCCGGGGCGGGCGTTCAGGCGCCTCCTCCGGCTCCGGGTTCACCGGACGCTTCGGCCCGGTATAGATCGGCGGATGCTCCAGCACGTAATCGTCGAGCGTGATCTGCTGTCCGCTGCGCCGCTTGGCATTGCGGGTCTTTCGCTTCTCCGAGATCTGGCTCCAATAGGCGCCGGCCTCGGCATCGAAGGCGGCGCGCGCGGCCTGATATTCGGCGAGCTTGCGGCGATATTCGAGCACCACCGGCGAGGCCCCACCTTGCGCGAAAAACTGCGACAGCAGCTGGGCGTTGGCATTGCGAACGGCCGGCGGCAGCGTGTCGGCCTCGCCACCGCGCGCGGCCGGTGCGAGCAGCACGAACGCGAATGGAACCAGCGTCAGGACGCGTCGAATCGATATGTGATGCATGCTGCCCTCTTAGCAGGCATCCGGTAACCGTCACGTTAACGCGCCGTTTACCATCGTCACTTCCAGGCAAATATCGGCTGTTCCAGGTCGATGACGCGGGTGTGCCGGCCCGCCAGCACCTCGCGGAACTGGTAGATCAGCGCTGCCGTCGGGGCATGGATCAGGCTCATCTGGTGATGGAAGCGGATCACGCGGCGGCTGCTTTCGGGAATCGCGACGAAATCGAACGCGTCCTCGCGTTCGATCGTGGCGAGCGCGATGCGATGAACCGACGCGACCTCGTCTGGGTTCGGTCTGATCGCGGCGCTATCGGCCGCCCAGACCACGACCGGCGTGATCAGATAGCCGGAACGCGTCGGGTAATCGTCCAGCGCACCGAGCACGTCCGCATCCGTGAGCCGAAGACCAAGCTCCTCGTCGAGTTCGCGCAACGCCGCTTCGACCGGGGTCTCGCCTGGATCGCAGCGGCCGCCGGGCAGCGCCCATTGACCGCGATGGGCGCGCAGATGCGATGCCCGCAGCGTGAGCAGCAGCGCAGTGTCGTCGCCCTCGCCCGCGGTCAGCGCAACCGCCACCGCGGCGAGCTTCAGCGTCGCCGGCGCATCATCCCCCCGCAGGCGCGTGAAGGCTGCGCAGGCATCCGCGATATTCCGTCGTGTGGCATCGTCGAACGATCTCATGATGCTTGACTACACCACGTCCGCCCCCGATGAAATGAGCTCGCAAGGCCAAGGAACGGACGACGAGATGACCAACAAGGCGGCCGCAAGGCTGAAATCCGACGGCTGGAGCATCCTGGAGACCACGGGCTTCCTGCACCTGATCGGCCCGTTGTGGGAGCGCAGGGTCGACGGTCATTACGAGTTCGCACTCGCCACCGAAGACAAGCACCACAACCGCCGCGGCATGGTCCAGGGTGGCGTGATGATGACCTTCGCCGACCGCACCTGCGGCATGACCGCCCGCTATGTCTCCGGCAAGGAGTACATGGCGACGGTGCAGCTCGACACGCACTTCGTGGAAGCCGGCCAGATCGGCGACATCCTGATCTCTCGCCCGCGCGTGGTCCGCTCGACCCGCAGCCTGATCTTCATGAGCACCGAAGTGACGGTGGATAACCGCTGCATCGTGATGGCGAATGGCGTGTTCAAGATCTTGAAGGGGCCGGGGTAGCTGTTCGGTCAGGTTGCCACTGCCGCAACCACACACTCGTCGTCGTCCCCAACCTCGTCATTGCTGTCGATGTTCAATAATTCGCTGATTGGATCGCGGTGGTCTTGGAAGCGGCGAAAGCCTTGGGAGTTTGTCCTGCCAAGGCCTGATGGGGTCTGTGGTTGTTGTAGTAGACGAGGTACTCGAACAGT
>Ga0209489_100021_pt1:0-47500 | contig 204752 bp, 118 predicted proteins | sample SiratrowhiteBW_FD_187527 | JGI IMG/M metagenome (GOLD analysis project Ga0209489, IMG submission 187527) | Root nodule microbial communities of legume samples collected from California, USA - Siratro white BW (SPAdes) (version 2) | ecosystem: Host-associated > Plants > Roots > Nodule...
CTAAGTTCTAGACCAAGCTTCAAATCTTCATGAATCTTCATGCATTCCACATATGATCATAGGTCTTGAACTTCTTCACACATGGTTGGCTTCATCAAATCACTGCAGCAGTCCACTGGTGCTAACACCCATATAGAGGGATCTATCTGTGAGGCATACTTAAGCATGGAGACTTCTCATTTTTGTTCATATTATTTTGAGCCACATATCCAATCAATGAGAACTAAAGTTGGTTGAAATGATTTTGGAGTTCAAAATGACACGAGTCAAGAAACTCTATCAGTTTTCGATCACGTTGGTCGTCCAGCAGGAATTTGCAACAGTCGTTATTTGAATGAGAAAGAAGTAGTTGTTGTGCATTTACATGTCCTGCTTAATTGTGAGGAAGTTCAACCATATATTGAGTGAGTAATTCAAATTTTGTATTTCATTTATTTATTTTGTTATAATTTTGACATATATAAGAATGTATACAATTACAGACACTTTGTGCAATATTTGGAAGCATCTATTCCAAATATAAGTAGAATTGATATCAATAGAAGAATTGCATCTGAATTTCCATTTTGCTTTTGAACATATGTAAGTATTGTACAATGTTATCCTTACTAATCTTATTAATTCTAATATTGTTATTTATGGGTAATAATTTTGATTTTGGTATTATTTTTTATAGGTTCATGATAGAAATAACCTAATACAAAATCAATATTTACATCACTTGGCATGGGGCCTCCAAACAAAGGTTGATACTTGGTCCATATACTTTGTGAATGGTTTCAAGTTTCACACGGAATAGTGGAGTATTGGTAAAAAAACAATAAATTATGGAGTTTGTGTGAAAGATGATGATGAAAAATATTATTATGGTATTGTCAAAGAGATTATGCAAGTAGAATACTCAGGAGAACCAACCAAACAATTAGTGTTATTTAACTATGAGTGGTTTGATAATAGCATTAATAATGGTATAAATTGTAGAGGTTCATTGTCGTAGAAGATATTCTATTTTTTATCCTTTCATATTTGCAAGAAATGTAATTCAGGTATATTATGTACCTTATCCAGAAAAAATAAAAGAAAAGGTTGATTGGTGGGTCGTCATTAAAACCAAACCACGATGTCCCGTTGATGATCGATATACATTAGAGTTTGCTTATCAAGAATCAACAATTAATGTTAATACCACAACAAATGAGGAGTTACTTAGTCATTTAGTGGATGGAGAGAAGTATGAGGAATTAGATGAAATAGATGTGAGAGTTGTTGAGAATTCAAAAGAAATTAAGCAAATTGAAGAGGAAGAAGAGTAAAAAGAAATTGTTTTTGAAAGTGAATTTGAGTATGATTCTGAAGATGATGAATTCTTACATCAATATAGACTTAATGATGACTTTTATGATAACAGTGATCATAGTGATGAGTAAATCACTTTCTTTTTGTTTGTGTAAAGGTAAGGTATCATCTATGTTTTTGTTCTATTATTTTCTTTTTTGTTTCATTATGTTTTGTTGATTTCTACAATTTGCTAATTTTTAAGTTGTGGAAAAATATTCAAATTATGGTTGTTGCAGATGTCAAACAAAAGTGGTAAAGAAGTTGTTTCTACAAACCATCCAACCAAACAACATTCAAAACGTCCTTTTCAAATTACTTGTCATTCTCAACCAATTGCTTTCCCGTCTATTGATTCATCATTAGGACATCTCATTTTGGATCTCGACCTTTGGCACAAGGGGCATTTAATTCATATTCAAAACCAAATGTTGATCAATTATTCAGAACATCTCAGTTTGCACCTCCACCTCTGGTAGAAGGAGTACAATCAACATATTCACATCCACCTCCTATGAATGAAAGACCTAATCTTGCATCAACATAAGGAAATGTTTCACATTAAAACTCAACATATGTTTAGCATCAATTTACACACAAAATATAATTAATCATCCAAAACATATCCTTCAATTGTACATCAAACTTGTAGGATTAAAATAGAAAATCATCTTGCTTTAGTCATGAGTGTGCATCCTCCCAACTTTATCAAGATTATTTTCTTTCTTAATACCTTCATATTCACTCTCATTTTGACTCAAACACAGTGTTATCAATATTCGATAATGGAAAATATCAGGGAACCCAAAAATCCTTTATAACTTTATAATGGAGACCATAATAAGTTATCACGGAAGCATTGTGGTAAAAAAAAACACAATATATACATGTAAATATTTAAAAAAAAAGATAGAAATATAGTTGTACTACATAAATAATAAAAGAGACAATCATAATTCATAATATCATTATGTTTAAAACATAATACAAATGTCTTAAATTTCTAACCATCTGACTCTTTTTCAATCTCAGCATAATTATCTTCCATATTATCTAATGAGGCATATCCGTCCTCCTCTTCTCCTTCAGAGACACTCTTGTCAGAGTTAAGTAATTTTTCAAACTCAGAATCAGAGATATCATGCAATTCATTCTCAACCCCAATTTGAATATTTTCTTTGCCCTTGTTGAGGTTGAAGTTGAAACTGAACCCTTTTAAGAAGCATAGGAAAATCCAATAACAATATCACCACTCAATGGTTGCTTTCTCTTACCAGTTGCTTATCTCCTTGCAAAATTTATTGGTTCTCCAAGACCTAAAACTTCATAAACGGTTACCTAATTTAGAGTGAGATCATCATCAAAGACCAATTTGTTTCCCGCCTTTTCATTATCATTATCATCATCTACTTGTCCCGCTAACTACTTACACTCATCAATCTCATTCAGTACAGTAGGGTCTATTTCATCCCTAATATTGTATCTTTGAGAAATTTGTTAGTTATACTTTAATGTAAACCAAATCATGCAACATTTTGTGCTCTAACCTATTCCTTCTTTATTAATGAATCTGCATTGTGAATAAGCAAAATGTGAATTAATTTATTTCTACATTCTACGACAAAAATAATAATGAAATGAGTTATGTTATGAAAAATGATTATTACTTGTTCAAATACGCTCCAATTGTGCTCACATCCAGATGAGCTACATGTCAAACTTAGAATCTTTATTGTTAACTTTTGTAAGTTGGGGGCTACATGCCCATAGCTCTTCCATCATTGAGCTATATAAAATACAAAGAAAGTAACTTAGAAAATAACCATTATTTACATCCTAATGCAGTTTAGAAAGAGTTTTAAGTGTCTCACCTGGGGTCGTGGTCCTTCTTGATTCTTTGCAAAGTCACCACCAAAGAGTCCACTTCCAATTTTATATAGAGACAAGTTGGTTAAATTTTTTTGTTGCACATCTTTAGTTGGCACCAATATCTTGATGTAAGCATACAATCGATTTGTAACTTCCAAATAATATTCCATTTCCGGGTTGGAATAATAGAACACTAGGTTCAAAAAGTGAGTTGCAGCATGCAAGGGGCGATGAAATTGACATGTCCATTTATTATCAATGAATGTAAATATATTATTGTATTTACTTTCATTGTTATTGAATAAATTCATTATTGTTTTCTTGGCTTTCTCCATTGCTTCATATATCTAGCCCATAGTTGTTTTTCTTTCCAAAGCTCTTCTCTCACATTTCGTGGAGTCTTGGTGCAAGGAGCAATGTTGCCCTTCTTTGCCATCAAATGTTCTTTAGCGCTTGTAACTCCTCCTTTCATAACTTTCCCACAGTAATTATACAGTTTTATTTGGGTTGGATTCATCCATCGAATGACAATGTTTTCAACCCATATCAGTTCTGTGGGATGTTCTTGAAATCTCTTTCTCTTTATCATTATTATTTCTGAAAATAGTTATATTTTTTAAAAATAATTAAAATAGAAAGAAAAAAAATAAATTCAAAAAAATACTTTAAAAAAGAGAAACACTTGATAACACTTGCAAATGTTTTTATTTTTTGAAATATTTTTTAATTTTTTTTCTACTTTAATGATTTTTTAAAAATATAACTATTTTTCAGCAATAACAATGGCTAACAATAAAGAGAAAGAGATCTCAAAAGCATCCCACATAACTAATCCGGGTTGGAAACATTATCATCCTATGGATAAATCCAACCTAAACACAACTGTGTGTAATTACTGTGGAAAATTATGAAAGAAAGAGTTACAAGGGCCAAAGCATTGATGGTAAACAGGGGCAACATTGCTCCTTGCACCAAAACTCTGCAAAATGTGATAGAAGAGCTTTGAAAATTATTTAAAGAAAAAGAAACAACCTCTTCCATCAATCCAACAGCTAATGATAATAATGAGAGTCAAGATGAAATTGAAATTTCCACAGCTAGTAATGGCAAGGGAAGAAATAGTGAAGGAAAAAAGGACCAATGGATATGTTTTGTAGAAATCCAAGTGCTACAATAGAGAAGAGAAAAAGAGAAAAGCTAAAGCAAGGCATTATCAAAGAAGCATGTGACAAAAATTTAAAGGCATCAGTCTATTAATATATTGCTCGGTTTGGTACCAAACAGGCTTGTCATTGAATCTTGCAAGATTTAAAGAGTTTTCAAGATATTATTGATGTTATAGGTGCTTATGGACCTAATTTGCCAGCTCCTACTTATCATGAAATTAGAGTTCCACTACTCAATAAGGAAGTTGAGTACACTGATAAGTTGTTGAAAGATCATAAATTGCAATGGAGCAAACATGGTTGTTTTATTATGTTAGATGCATGAACTCATTGGAAGCAACAATGTTTGATTAACTTTTTGGTGAGTTCTCCTGTAGGTACAATGTTTGAAAAGTTCATTAATGGTTCTAAATTTGTGAAGACAAGGAAAAGTTGTTTGAGATGCTTGATAGCCTTGTGGAGGAGATTGGAGAAGAGAATGTTGTCCAAGTTATCACAAATAAAGGAAGCAATTATGTGTTGGCTGGTAAATTATTAGAAGAGAAAATACCCCATCTCTATTAGACTCCTTGTATTGCCCATTATATAGATTTTATGCTTGAAGACATTGGAAAGCTGCCTTTAATAAAGAAGACAATTCAAAGAGGAGTTAGTCTTGTTGATTGTATATATAGTCATTCTAGATTCTTTTGTTTGTTGTGACAATTTACAAATAAGAGAGAATTGGTAAGACACGCAGTTACAAGATTCACTACCTCTTGTTTATCATCACAAAGGTTACACCAAGAGAAGGAAAATTTGAGAAAGATGTTCACTTCAAATGAATGGAGCAACAACAAGTTGTCTAAAGAAGCTAAGGGGAAGGAAGCTATAAAAATTGTTCCTATTCCTTCATTTTGGAATCATGTCGTATTTACTCTCAAAGTTATGGCTCCTCTTGTTCATGTACTTCGTCTGGTGGATGGGAAAAGAAAAGCAGTTATGGGCTATATATAAGAAGCAATGGAGAAAGCCAAGGAAACAATAATGAAGTCATTCAATAACAATGAAAGTAAATACAAAGATATATTTACAATAATTGATAATAGATGGACATGCCAACTTCATCGCCCTTGCATGCTGCAAGTCACTTTTTGAACCCAGAGTTTTATTATTCAACCTGAAAATGGAATATGATTTGCAAGTTACAAATAGATTGTATGATTGCATAAAGAGATTGGTGCCAACTAAAGATGTGCAACAAAAAAATTTAAGTGAGTTGCCTCTATATAAAAGTGCAAGTGTACTCTTTGGTGATGACTTTACCAAAGAATCAAGGAAGACCATGGCCCTAGGAGAGACACTTAAAACACATTCTAAATTTTATTAGGATATAACTTATATCGTATAATGGTTACGTTATAAGTTACTTTCTTTGCAATTTGTATAGCTCAATAGTGGAAGAATTATGGGCACGCAACCCCCAACTTACAAAAGTTAGCAGTCAGGATTCTAAGTTTGACATGTAATTCATCTGGATGTGAGCGTAATTGGAGTGTATTTGAGCAAGAAATAATTATTGTTCAAAACATGACTTATTTCATTATTATATTTTTCATAGAATGTGGAAATAAATTAATTCACATTTTGCTTATTCACAATGCAGATTCATTAAAAAAAATAGGTTGGAGCATAAAATGTTGCATGATTTGGTTTACATAAAGTATAGCCAAAAACTTGCTCAAAGATACAATATTAGGGATGAAATAGACCCTATTGTATTGAATGAGATTGATGAGTTTAATGAGTGGTTAGTGGGACAAGTAGATGATGATAATGATAATGAAGAGGCGGGAAATGAGTTGGTTTTTGATGATGATCCCACTCTAAATTGGGCAACCGTTTATGAAGCTTCAGGTATTGAAGAACCATAACTTATACAAGGAGATAAGCAACTGGTAAAAGAGAGCAACCATTAAGTGGTTATATTGTTATTGGATCTTCCCGTGCTTCTAAAAAAGGTCTAGGTGCAACTTCAACCTTAACAAGGAAGGGCAAAGAGAATATTCAAATTGGGATTGAGAATGAAATGCATGATAGTTCTAATTCTATGTTTGAAATATTACTCAACATTGACAAAAGTTTCTCTAAAAGAGAAGAGGGGGAGGAATATGTTGCATTAGATAATATGGAAGAGAATTATATTGAGATTGAAGAAGAGTTTGATAGTTAAAAGTTTAAGACATTTATATTGTGTTTTGTTCTTATTTTATGTTTTAAACATAATTATATTATCATTTGTCTTGGTCTCTTCTATTATTTTTGCGATATGATTATATTATTGTATTTTTTAAATATTTACATGTATATATTGTACTTTTCCATGCAATGCTTCTACCATAATCCGTTATGATTTCTATTATAAAGTTATAAAGGATTTTTAGGTTCTCCAATATTTTCTGTTATCCAATATCGATAACACTGCTCTTTTCATATGGTACCCATCATCTATGTGATTATAAGATACTAGAGTAGAGTCAAGATATTTCCTTCTTGACAAATCCTTAAACAATGCACATCCTATATTATTCTTACTCGGTATTTTCTTTCCTGACAATACTAAGTCCAGAATGTTATTCCACAACAGTTATCAACACATCAAAATCACAGGTTACTACTCAAACATGTTGTAATACAATAAAAATATTATCATCATCTAGAAGAAAATGCATTAAAAACTCATAGCAGTACTCTGTCTCGCGCCTAGCCCAAAAAGTAGCACCCGACACCACTCAAACTTGAGAGTACCTCTTAGGAATTGAGTTTGGCACAATTGTATAATTAACATCTTGTGCTCTCTCAATTCACCATCCAATTAATATCTCACTCTCCTTATTTCATAATCATATACAATTTCAAATTATCATTTTTATCAAACTATCAATAAGTTTTCTTCAAAAACTCATTCTTCTCCAAAACAAGTCATGAACTCAATGTGGTAACTCATAATTCTTACATACTTTCAGGTAGATAGATGAGCTTGGTGTATTGAAGGTGTGTTCAACATGTGAGTTGTATTTTTTGTTTTAAAATCTTGATGGACAAAGTGGTGAAAAAGAAACATAGAGTGCATCTACCAATGTGTTGTGTTTCTTGTTAAAAATATGTAGGTTTTAAATGATTATTTGCCAATAACAAGGATGCAATTGAACCTGCCATTAAACACAACCCGAATTAGTTTATGACAAAAAATAGCTAATTAATATTAATAAATAAAAAATAATTATTAAGCTTATTTTTAAAAATTATTTAATCATTTTATTTATTATTTTTAAAAGAAATAATCGTGTTTTCAAATTTAGTTTTAAATAAATGTTAATTTTGCTATTATTTATAAATTTAATAAAAATGTATGGATAATGTTATAAATTACTTTGCCGACTGTAAATTTATATTTAAAACAAAGATTTCATGCAGATTTTTCATGAAACTAAATCCGCATTCTAATTTGAAATCCATTAGAAAATTTATTTGTAGATTTCATACTCGGAAGAAATTATGAGGAATATTTTTTGGAAATTTGTTGCGAACTTCAAATTTTTAAGTAATTAATTATCCACAAAGGAATGATCTAATAATCAAGATTTGTAGAAATTCCATTTATTATGAATCTTATATAAAATCTGTAGAAAAATTCTCATAAACTATAAAAATAATTTGTAGTGTATTTTCCCCCCTTTCGAGTCTCTACTTGTCATCCTAATTTGAAAATGTCAAGTGGCAAAACACGTATATGTAATTCAGCAAATAGTAGTTTGCTTTTGCACTTTTATTCTCCTGCTAGGTGTCAACTTAGAAAAATGTGATTGTTGAAAATAACTTCGATGAATTCATTTCAATTTTACATAAATGGTTAATTAAATTTGAGATTCAGAATTGAAATTAAGACAACTAAATATAAAATCATCAAAATGAGAAATTTTTAAGGCCATGGCCATGTTATGTTTGTTTGAGGGTGAGTGCTGCATATGAAGAAGGATTTAAGATTAAAAACCCGTGAATACTATCCTCCGTTCACATTACGTGTTCTTCTTGTTTCTTGCTTGTGTTTTTTGTGTCGCTTATTGTTATTGTTGTATGAAGTAGAGTTGAAGTGGTTGATTGGTGAACCTGCTGAAAGCCCCGAAGAAAAATGCTGATGGAGTAATTTGGTGGTACTAGGTTAGGAAGCTTCGTTCCTTGTGAACATTAGAAAACAGTCTTTTGAGACACGGGAAAATTCAAAGCGCATTCCATGTCTTAAATGCAAGCTTTAAAATCCTAGGAACAGTTTTCTAGTACATTTTACTAGGTATAGTTCTGCCATAGATAGAGACATTACGATGAAATTTCCAACAGCAGTTTACGAAACTAAGCTTTTCATTCACAAATAAAAGATGCTCTAGAAAACGTCACTGTTCCCTTCGAAGACGGGCTTCAGGTTGACCTAATCGGTATACAAAACGTGTTGGACAAGTCCACAGAAATTAAACTCTCCTGCAACTTACGTATAAACTAAACTACTTAAACATAAACTAAATAAGTTAACCATAATCAATCACTGTTAATCACAATGTTTTCACTATGTGTAAGACAAGTATTATAAGGTTTGTTGTTGTAGTTTGTGTAGGTTGTGGTTGATTGTGCTGAGCGAGAATCATGACAGGCTCAGAATTGGTTTCCGTGTTGGAGGGTGTGATTGATCTGTCGGCTAAGCTGATGACAGCCATAGCAGAAGCAAAGAAGAACAAACCCTCCATGTTCAACGAAGCCTTCAACTTGGACACCCTAGAAGACACCCTTAGGTCAATAGAGCCTGTGATCAGAGACATGGAACGTCTCAACCACGAGATGGGACGCTCAAAGAAGGAGATGGAACCACTGAAAAGGAAAATGGAAGAGGGAATCAAGATCTTGAACGAGTGTTGCAAAGTCCGCAGGCTGTCCAAGTCTAGCTACGTGGCCAAAGTGAAGGCATATGATGACTCCTTTCGCAAGCTTTTCACCACCATCATGGCTGCTCAGAGTGCTAGAGATCAAAAGGAGATCCTCCAGCTTCAAGCATCAAAAGGTTGTTATATATTTCTTAATCAATTACTGTATGATCTTATGATTGTTATTATGACTACTATATATGGATTATTGTCAAATTGAAAGATTCATGTATGGTCCATCATTCATTTTTGCTAAAACCTAATATGAAGTTTCTTCATTAACTATGTGAGAGATCGCAGACCAACTACATATATGGATATTATTTTTATTGTGTTGTGGTTTGATGTAGGTTTCAGAAGGTGGTTCACGTGTTTTTGCACAAATGAGGGGATGAATAGGTCACAGGCGAAAGATGCAGCAAGCAGAAACTGTTAAAATACTTTATGCATTGGTGTCAGTTACTGATTTGATTGAGTGTGAGAGATATTTTTTATATGAGAGACATGTTACAGACATTTGTAGAGTTTATTTTTCTGGATTTTTATTGAAAAAATTGTTTGCATTGCATGTATGAAATTGGAAGTTAATTGATTTAGAAAAATTTTGCATTGTGTGTATGATTATTTGATCCAAAATTCTTGGTTTCACATTCTTAATTTTGTGATATTTATATGAAAGGAATGTCCTTCTCCACATATTCAATTGGTTACCCAAAGTACTGTTTTCTTTATTTTCTTTTGGTTTGAGGTAGTAAAAGTTTCTGTGCCATTGAATTGGGATTATATTGTTAATTGAGATTAGTGGTTTAAACATATAATTTGTTCTGAGCATTTCTGTTCTATAAATTCCATAAAAAAGGGTCATAGAATTAATCACTTCATTTTGACCACTCATTGATTTCCCCACCAGTTTGAGACCAATTCTCTGTTTTTTACCATTCCAAATTTCCACAGACATACTCTTCATTTTCAAAGAAGCATCACTTCCCACCACTCAGCTTTTTCATTCTGCTCACATTCTTTGACTTCATAACCCCTTCTTCGTGGTCCAAGCACAACCACATGTTATACCCATTTTAGTTTCACTCTGAGTTGTATCACCTTCTATCTCATACCTCTCTAAAGTTCCCTCCTTTTGCTGTTGTTGTAGTTTGTGTAGGTTTGTGTAGGTTGTGGTTGATTGTGCTGAGCGAGAATCATGACAGTCTCAGAATTGGTTTTGATAGTGGGGGGTGTGATTGATCTGTCGGCTAAGTTGATGACAGCCATAGCAGAAGCAAAGAAGAACAGACCCTCCATGTTCAACGAGGCCTTCAACTTGGACACCCTAGAAGACACCCTAAGGTCAATAGAGCCTGTGATCAGAGAAATGGAATGTCTCAATGACAAGATGGGACGCTCAAAGAAGGAGATGGAACCACTGAAAAGGAAAATGGAAGAGGGAATCAAGCTCTTGAACGAGTGTTGCAAAGTCCGCAGGCGGTCCAAGTCTAGCTACGTGGCTAAAGTGAAGGCATTTGATGACTCCTTTCATAAGCTTTTCACCACCATCATGGCTGCTCAGAGTGCTAGAGACCAAAAGGAGATCCTCCAGCTTCAAGCATCAAAAGGTTCTTATATTTCTTAATCAATTATCAATCACTACTATGTATGGATTATTCTCAAATTGAAAGATTCATGTATGGTCCATCATTCATTTTTGCTAAAACCTAATATGAAGTTTCTTCCTTAACTACATTTGAATCAGTTTCACTCATAGCAACTATGTGAGAGATCGCCGCCAACTACATATATGCATATTATTTTTATTGTGATGTTGTTTGATGCAGGTTTCAGAAGGTGTCTCAAGTGTTTTTGGCACAAATGAGGGCATGAAGAGGTCACAGGCATTGGTGGCTGTTACTGATTTTATTGTGTGTGAGAGATATTTTTATATGAGAGACGTGTTACAGACATTTGTAGAGCTTATACTTTTCTGGATTTTTATTGAAAATAATTGTTTGCATTCCATGTATGAAATTGGAAGTTAATTGATTTAGAAAAGTTTTGCATTGTGGGTATTATTATTTGATCTAAAATTCTTGGTTTCACATTCTTAATTTTGTGATATTTATATAAGAGAAACGTCCTTCTCCACATATATATCTTTGTCGTGGTTGTTGCTGAGGAAGAACATTATGCTTGCCAGTGGACTTGACTATAATAATAGAGAGAGGTTGCATTGTTTGAATCCTCTTTTGATTGAATGTGTGGTTCTAACACTGGCCATTAAAAGGTAATTGATGTACTGAAAATATGGTGGTTTGACATCACTGTTAAAGAAAACTTTCATTTCACACTGTTATTTATTAATAAAATATTATATATTAATAAAATAATACTATATGACAATTAATAAAATATTATATAATAATAAAATAATAATATATGACAGTGTGAAATGGCTGTGGAACGTAAACGGTGGTATTAAAATATCACCACTCTTGATGTATAGCGTGCATTGTTTCGTTGTTTGAGGAAGGTGGACTTCTCTTTCAAGGCCAGATACTAATTATTTCTTAATTAACAAATTAATTGTGTCATTATATGTTTTTAGTTGTTTATCATTATTATTAAAATGAACTATTCTAAATTGTTTGGGAGGAAGTTTCACAATTTTAACTAAAATAATAAATATTATTTTTTTAAAAGACTCATGTTAAATATTATTATTATTTTTCACCTCTTAATTAAACTGAGATTCTAAAACCTACCAATTATTTGTCACTAAAAATATTAATTTCGAATTGTTTCTAATTTAATTTTATTTACTTTTTACAAATTTTATGTGGATAAGGTATTTAAAAATTACTTCTGAATATAAAAGTCTGTTTAAATATCAAAAAATACAATCATTTAAAAATAGAAAATTCAATTAATATTGATAAGAATTTCTTCTAATTTACACTAATCAAAATAATCATTTTGATTGTCATTGGTTAGGTTCAATATTTCTATGTTAATTATTTTTTGGGTGGGAGTGTGATTGTTGTGAGTAGTGATTTATTCTAAATACAGGAACTACATACTACATTAGTTTTAGATACTATTGGTTTTAAGTAGAACTAATGTACTCTTTTGATATTATATACTACATAAATTATTCCTTTAATTAATGTGGTATGCTCCATCTTGTATATCTGTAATATCTATATGGAATATGTAATTAAGGTACAATGTTAAAAATAATTAATATAAAATATTTTTTTAATAGTGGAGACTGATTTAGATTGAGAGAAAAAATAACAGCAACAATGTTGCTAAAAACTAATTATACTTAACTCCGACTTGAAAAAAAATCTTGTTGTTAAAATAATATTGAACAAATAATATCTTAATTTCGATCGAGAAACTGACACTCTGAGTGAATCCAAACCAAAAAATATGAAGAAAATAAAGATACAAACTATGAACATTTTAAAATTTTGCTTTTTATTACAATTTAAAATTCAATGATATATGATAGTCAAATTACTCTCATAAATTTTTTATTTTTTTTAAATGTCGTCTAAACAACATATTTTATTATAAAACATATTAAATTTTCTATGAAAAATTAATTATCATGTAAAAGGCTCTCAATCAAACACACTATCAAAATTTTATAAAATTATTATATCATGCATGAATGCTATCATAATATGTTTTATGTTAAACCACTTTCTTATATATATATATATATATATATATATATATATATATATATATATAATTTATTTTAATATTTTATTTTTTGAGATGTCGTAGGTTCTTTCCCTCATGTAAGATATAAAAATCCTCAAAATTTCATCCAATCTAATAAGAAATCTCACTTTAAAATCTTGAGTAACATTTTATAAATACTACAATAAAAAATTTTGGTAAGAAAGAACTTAAAATATAATTTTCTTATTATTTTAGATATCTTAATAAATTTTATAAAAGAAATCATCTTTGTAGAAAGGATTGATTTTTTTCATGTAAGATATATTGTAAATTTTAAATACTATATTTAACACTTTTATTCGAATTTAAGGTGATTTCATATATAAGAAATTATATTCTTTCACTTTCTCATGATTTATTTTCTTTCCTTGTTCCTTTTCACTTCAACCGAAATCACCCTTGGAGTGTCCACTAATTATTGGACGTTTTTATTATTTTCGAGTGTCCTTGCTTTTATTTTATTTTTTTCTCTTTCCGTCATTTTTTTTTCTTTCTTCCCCAATATGCTATGGTGACCGACAAAACTGTTGTTTTTCCACTACAAGAAATATCAATTTTAGTAAATTTTATCACTATTTATATATTATTTGTAACTATTCTTTTATTTATCATAAATATTATTCATAATAGTGATAAAATTAAAAAAAATATATCACAATATTCTATTAAAAAATTACATATAAATAATTACTAAAAAATATATATAATAAAATTATCTTTTATAATAAAATGTAAAATTTATTAAATATTTATAGATGAACAATTGTTTATTATTAATGACAAATTATTAATTAAGGTGTTAAAATTGTTTCAAGCATAATAATGTATTTATATATTTAATAGAAAAATTATAAATACATATATCTATATTAGGAAAAAAATATTAAATGTATATTAATTTAAATTTAAATTTATGATTTTTTTTAACATGTTAACATTACTTTTTTATTTTATGATAATATAATTAACCGTGATAAATATAAAATTTGTCACAATTAATATATTATTTGTGACAATTTTTTAATTAGTCACAAACAATTTATTAAAAATAACAAAATATAGATGTAAGAAATAATTACTCATTAATATAAAGTATAATATAATAAAATTATTTTCTTACAAGAATATAATTATAATTTTTTGTTGAATGTGTATAAATTAATAATAATTATATAATATTAATTCATATTATTATATTATTATTAATTATTAAAAAAATTAAATTTATGACCTTTCAATGACACAACTTTATTCTCACTATGCTACTTTAAAATTATAATAATATTTATGTCACAAATCCATTTGAATTTATGATTTTCTTTCATAACTCGCCATGCTTTTTTAATAATACAAAATATTAAATTTATCATTATTTTATACATTAGTTTTACTATTTTTTCAATTTGTCACAAAATATTCACTAAAAATGACAAAATATACAAATCACAGATAATTATTTATTAATATTAAATATAATATAATATAATTATTTTTCTTTTAATAAAAATATAATTAATAAGTTTATTTAATGTGTATAAATTAATAATGATTATATAATATAAAATATCATATAATAATATTTTTAATTTGAATTTGAACCGTGACTTTTTTTGTTAAAACAACAGTTATAATCCAATTGTGTCATTTTATAATAAGAACACTTATTTTAATATTTTTATCCATCTATTTATACTTTTATATTTTTTATTATGATATTAATAAATAATATATTTATTTCAAATTTAAAAATATTATTTAAATTTAACATATAAAAATTAAATTATTATCTTTGTATATAAATATAAGTAAATAATAGTTATATAAATATATATTGATGGAAATAAAAAATAAATACGATTCTTGTAAATACCGGATCATTTAAAAAAATAAATATAAATAACTGATAATATAGTTTGTTTTGTAAAATGATATAAAACAATAATCAATTATAGTCACTATCATTTTTATCAATAATATTGTTTTCTTCATCGTTAAATTAATATTTGCATCAACACTCCCTTCATTATCGTCATGAATAACTTCCATAGGAATTATTGGATTTTCATTAGTTGTAGTTTGTGCTAAGTCATTTCTATCCAATGAAAACTTATGTTCATTTTCTGACGATTAAATGTGAATGAAATTGAGTCAGTGTTTTCATTCTCTTGACACACCTCATTTGTAACATATCATACCAATCTCGAGGCTTTGTTTTCACTACTACTAGTCAATTAGGGTCTTTGGTATCTTTAGCATAATACCCTTGTTGAGCTTGACTAGCTAAGATATATGGCTTATTACTCCTCAATTTACGTTTACTATTAATAAGAATAAATCCATATTTGTCTTCTTTGTATCCTTTCCCTTTGGAATACACATCCCACCAATCACATTTAAATAAAACAACATTATTTCCACCAGAGTAACTTAATTCAATAATATCTGTCAAGACACCAAAGTAATCCAAATTACCTCTATTCTCCTCACCTCTAACTAAAACTCCATTATTTTGTGATTTCAAGTACATATCTTGATCCTTTACATTAAAACTCCAACCATTTATCAAATAACTTGTATATCGAAAAAAACACGTGAATATGGTCCACAAGCCAATAATGACTTATTTATTCTTGTGTCACCTTCTCTCTACAAAAGCCCAACCTGTTGAAAAAATAATAAGATAAATGTGCTTAACCTATTTAATAATAGTCAAAAGATTTAAATAATTATTACATATTTTTTGAACCATTGAAAAAAATTCATTTTGGTGTCTTGTTCCACATTTTGTGAATTTATTTTATCCAATTCTTGTTTGTAGAGATTGATCATAAAATACATAGTTATAATAAATTATCTATAACCATTGTAATATAAATGTGTAGTTTAAGAAAATCACTTGCTCAATAAAAGGCGAGACTTCATCAGAATTTTGAAAAACATAATTTCTTACTTGCTCTTGTTATACTACATTTAACTCAACTTATTTTTTTGCATGCAATGGTTTTCCAACTTGTAGAAAAATTTTAAACTTTGATTTATATTAAACTGTTGTAAATCACCTTTATAATTTCTTCCATACCTATTTAATCTTGTACCAACTCCATCCAAATATCTTGAACAGAAGTACACACACTCTTGTGCAATATAAGCTTCAATAATACATCCTTCTAGACGAGCCTTATTTCTTAATATGATTTGAGCCTATCAAAGTATCTTTCAATTGGATACATCCAACGACTAGACCAGCAATCTTTGTCACATCAATAAAGTGAACGGACAAATAGACCATTATATAAAAAAATGAAGGAGGGAATATTTTCTCCAGCTTACACAAGGTCAAAAACTATACTGTTTTCTAGTAATTGTAGAGTGTCTACACTCAATCTTTTAGAGCATAACTCTCTAAAAAAAGAACTGAGTTCAATTAGGGTTTCACAAACTTCATTTCAAAGAACACCATGAATTGAAAGAGGGAGAAAGCAATGTAGAAATACATGAAAATTATGACATTTCATCCCATATATTTTCCCCCCTTGAACATCTATACATTGAGAAATATTGGATGAATAACCATCAGGAACCTTGAAATCAACTAGAAATTCACAAAATGCATATTTTTCTTGAGATGACATGGTATAACATGCACATGAAAATGTGTATTTTCCTTCTTCAATCATGGTCGCATGAAGCTCTGGACGCATACCCGTATGGGTAAGATCAAATCGGGAGTTTATATTGTCTTTTGTCTTTTTTCAAGATCCATCAATGTTCCTATTATGTTGTCACAAAATATTTTTTCAATATGCATGACATCTAGATTGTGACATAATTTTAGACATCTCCAATAAGGCAACTAAAAAGAATACTTTTTTTCTTCCAATTCTTTTGTAATTGCACTTTTCCTTATTTTCTTTTCTTGACAAACATACCAAACATCACCAATATATTTATTATTAATAAAAATATAAAAATATAAATACTAATAAAAAACATAAAAAAATAATGAGTTAATGTATAAAGAAAGATAACAACATTATTACAATTAGCTAAAAAAATATAAATTATTATTTATTTAAATATAATTAGTTAATACACTTTAATTAGATATTAATCTAATTTGTATATTCAAAATATGTCATTTCATAAAATTATTTCATAATAATAATAATATTTAAATATAAAATTTTATTTAATATAAGATATAACGAAAAAATATTTATCTTTTACTTAAATTAGTTTAGATTTACACTAAAAAAATATATTATCTACTATTAATGTTTAAATTTAAAAAAGTAAATTTAAATAAATAAGATAAAAATGATAATTCTTATATTTAAACATTTAATTTAATTTTTAATTAAGATAAAAATTTTAATATTTAAATTAAAAAATATTTAAATATATAATAAAAAAAGTAATAGTTTTAATAACATTTTAAAGAAACACATAATAACACTAACCTGGTCAAATTGTTGACATTGTTGAACTATATCATCTCTAGATAATTGTCTAGGAGATGGATGACTTTTTTTATTCTTTACTACCATCGAAAGCTTTTGGATTATTTCTCCAAGAATGATCAAGTGGCAAAACTTGACGACTTCCCATATAATAATTTTTTTTTCCATTTGGTAAACTTAAGGACCATGTATCCCCGTTACAACAAGGACATGCAAATTTTCTTTTAGTACTCTATCTTGATATATTTTCATATGTGGAAAATCATTAACAGTCCACAAAATTGATGTGTGTAATTGAAATGTTTCTTTCATTGACGCATCATATGTCTCTACAATGTTCTTCTATAGTTCTTTCAATTCATCAATCAAATGTTGTAAATATACATCACTGTCATGTCCTCGAGCTTTAGGACTTAGAATAACTATTGTCATTATGAAATAAGGAAGTTTCATGCACCTCCAAGGTGGAAAATTGTTCGAAATTAAAACAAATGGCCACACACTATATGAATTGGTCATATTTCCAAATTGATTAAAACCATCACTTGCTAGACTAAGTCTGACATTACGTGAATCTATCGCAAATGGCCACACACTATATCGAAATTCTTCCAGGCAATAGAATCAGCCGGATGTCTCATTTTTCCATCTTCATTAAGAGTACTAGCTTTGTGCCAATACATCTCTTTACTAAGTATCGGAATCGCATAGTGGTGTGGGACTTCGTAAGAAGATCCGCGATCTGAAGCTCTGAGGAAATGTATGGCATTGAACCCTGTAGAAAGTGATGGCGAACGAAGTGCCCTGAGTGAGTTAGGCTATTTCGATATGCTTTGTTCGCCTCATGAAACACATGATTGTGTGCTATTTGGATAACACTCTTGTTGTCACAAAAGAGAATCAATAGTAGGCCCAGAAAAACTCCCATATTCATATTTTTAAGTAACCATCGCATAATAATAATATCTGATGTAGTATCAGCAAGAGCCCTTGACTCGGCTTCTGAAACAAGAGAACGGACCGACTCTAACTAATCCACTCCTAATAACAGGAAGGCTAAAGGCAGACCTCGTCCTACTAAAGGAAAGGGCTCTTTCTATTCCGAGTTGGCCTGCACCGGTCCTATCCTATTCGATTAGGAAACTGATGATTCTAGAGCAAGTGACATCCATATCAAATCCTCCAGAAGTTATGCTCAACAGGAAAGTCATTAAGAAGTGCCACAGCACTATTGCTATTGATCGGACATTCACAATTGCATTACCTGAATGGCAGCAGTCTTCTGAGTCCCAATCCCTGCGCATTCAAGAACAAGCCCATCTAGGAATCTCTAATCCCTTGGGTACGAACTAGCATTCGATTCTGTGTACGTGGTAAACTCTTGATCCTTTAAAGAGAAAGAGGGCATTCTCCGCATCAACAATTTCACATCCTTTCCTTGCCTGTATTCTTTTCTTATCCCTGAGTCTTTGATCAAGGAGTGGCTCACTGCCCAAAACTGCCATGGAATGGAGTCTTTTTGTAGGAGTCTTCGGATTTAGGAGTCAGCGTAGGTCGAAAGCTTTCTTTTCTTCCTCAGTTGTCGAGGAGTCCGCCTTTCACGAAGAGGAATGAGCTCCCCTTAGCAGACCTGTTAGATAGGAGCCCTTTTCTCCACTCCAAGAGCAGGTTTTTCTTGCTCACTCGGTAACTCGATTCGGGGAAGGTATCGGAGAAAGTATTGAGAACTTTCTATCTCCTCTTTTTCAGTCAGGGAATTTCCACTCTTTGAATCTGTAGCGCAACGAGGTCTCAACGAAAGGAGCTAAGGAGCGACTAAAAAAAAACCTCACTCGAGGAAAGGAGTAAGCTAGATTCAACAGTCAAGATGGATTTGATGAGTTTCTCCACTCTGGGCTGGGAATCTCTTTCCCCGTGCGAGAAGATAAGGTATTGATGTCTACTGAATGAACTTGGCTGATTGTGGGTCTGCGACTATAGCCTTTTCGGGGAAAGCAGGAATTGGGATTGCTTACGTATTTAGCTCTTTGTTTAGTTCCTTAGTCTTCCTACGACTTGGGGAAGCTGTTCGGATATGCTATTCTTGCCTTTGCCTTAACCGTTCGCGCGTCGATGATGTCCCTCTTTTTCTTTTTGTTCTGACTGGCAACTGCCTAGCATTCAAGGCTCTTTTTCTTTAGTTAGGGTCGTTAGTTAGGACCATTGGCAATCAAGGATGGATTCTCTTTAGTCTTCTTTTCGGCAACCTCGGGGCTGGAATCTCATCTCTCTTGAGGCGGCAAAACTAATGGAGCTGTGGCGCAGCATAGAAAGAATGGAATAACGTTTTTTTGTTCCACTTCAAATTTATTTCGCTGCGATTAGAAAAAAGATTGCTCGAGTCCTGTACAAGCACAGCTATTGCTGCTTGAAAGGACGAAAGATAGCACAGCCTACCGAGCTAGGTGAAATCAATCTTTTCTTCTCGATTTCTTCAAGACCTATCATGACGTAATGCCAGTAAAGAAGTAGGAGCTATCGACCAGATGAAATTCCTTTTTTGCTCACAGGCCCTATCTCTATTTCTTCTCTACCTTGGGTAAAGAGGCTCGCACACACCAGGGAAGAAACTGCTCTTTGAAGGCTCACTCCGATCTTGAATCCCGAGAGGGATTTGAACCCGCATCTTTCCCACCCAGAGCTAGAATGACTTACCATTAGTCGACCGTGATCAGGTTTGCCTTCCTGCTTTTCCGCAAGGAAGACAGAGTCAAGCGACCTTATCCCACATAGCTCCGGACATTTCTGCCGCGCCTGGGCATCCCGAAGAGATACTACCAGACAGGCAGGCTTAACCTGTTGAGCGGAGTTGTGACAATTCATAGAAACAAATGCGTCCTCGGCCTTCTTTGATGTTGAATTAGACTTTGTAGTACCTACTTTCACCTGAGAGAAGGAATTGAGATCCCCTGTGCTGCTTATGTTGCAATCCAAAAGATCCGCGTCATTGAAATCCACTTCTTGGTTCGTCTTAGGGGGCGATACGATTGGGAATTATACGTCTTCTTTGACTAGGATTCTTAGTTGACGCTGATGGTTTAGCCACGTGGCTAGCTTTGAAACCACTTGTCTCCCTCTTCTCAAAGGTTGCTCCAGAAAATAGAAATCCTGATGTCGGGTGCCGGTATAGACTTGATCCAGTTACGCAAGGTCTGGCATGTGTCCTTGAGTCCTCTTCTGCCACGTGTCGCAGGGCAGCAAACCTAGAAAAAAGGATCCGTATCCGAGAGAGTACTCCTGCTAGCACTGAGTGTCTTCTTTCCACTAGGCTGAAATACGGCTTCTTATTTCTCACCCGTGCGCACGCATCTCGCTTCTTGCTCCCTGACCCATACGGCCTTTCTGGGTTTGGCCACGTTCCCTTTCTGAAGTCCGTCAAGGCTATCCGCTTCCGAGCTGGACAACCTTTAGGGTATTACGCCTCTTGGCCTCTCTTCACACTTACACACCACTTAGTGGTGATGTACTGTGCTTCGAAGGTGATAGCCAGAGAGACTCAGACCTAGGAAGGAAATCCAATAACTTACTCCATAAAGGAAGGCGGGACATATCCTACCTACAAAAGTAAACTCCCATAGGTTCCCAGGGATAAGCAACTGCTACAGAAACTATATCAATGATAGTGGAAACTCGCACTTACGTTTCAACCCATCCTAGAATGCGAATATGCGCCACGACGGGGACCTACATCGAATGTTAACCGTCAATCTTAAGACCATTCTCAGCATGAACAAAATGAGAGACCCTAGAGGCGATCTATATAGAGATCGTGAAGCTAGCACCCTAAACGGAAAGCGACTCTTCTTATAATTGAACTCTTGAATGCTCTTACGCTACCGTTCGCTACGCACCTAAAAGATGCCCAGGTCTTTTTTTCGCATAACCACGAGACTAGAGCGGCTCTTGAGGAGAAGTGAGTGGGAAGTTCACTTTGGTAGCTTAGCGTACCTACTCTTCCGGACCCATCAGAAGAGAGCTTCATAGGCGAGAAGCTCACATCCGGCTCCATAGAAGGAAAGATCAGAGTCATCTTATCTTTACTACTCCCTATAAGCCCCCAGGTATTACTTAAGCTCTTAACGATGCTTTGAATAGCAATCTTTCGTACCCCATTCAATCACTAAGCAAGTCGTAGTCCCAGCTTTTTTTCTCCTTCGATAGAGTTGGATTGGAAGAGTCAGCCTGCGGGGTCATTTTCACGTGTGCGCATTATTTAAGATTAGTCTGTCTTTTCTGGAGTAAGAAATCCAATTCGAGCTAAGCTAAGTTTACTTAGCTTGGGTTTCAGAGCTCCTTAGATATGGCTTACTTATATGATGCGTGGGAAGAAAAGAGAGAGCTACGAAGGATGCTTCAAAAGCAGACTGGCACGCGCTCATCTACAACAAATAGAAGAATGACGAATAAGATCCCAATAGGAGAAGGAGAGTGGATAGGAAGAGAATTCCTAATTGAATGCTTGATCCATGGGAAGGAAGGAGGATGGATGATAGCATCAGTTGCTACACCTCTTTAAGATTACTGGTAAGTTATATAATCCATATATGCAGTGAAAGCAAGTGCAACGAGAGAGGGAAAGGTGGGAACGTTAGAAGACTAGATAGGGGGGTCTCAAGGTCTGAAAGCATAAACTCAACAGCAGCTCTTGGGGTACCCTTCCACTACAAGAGGTCTCCATGCCCACAGAGGAACTGAAAGCCGATAACGCATGAGGGCCCTTCTAGTTAGCACCCGTGGGAAGAATCTAGAGCTCTCTCTCACCCTCAGGTGGCTATCAAGAGGTTTGATCGCGCAGGGATTGACTGTACTCGAAATCCTTTTATCACTCAATTTGCAAGGCTGATTAAGGCACAAGAATGAGGTTCAGCTTCAAGGATGGTGCTGTGAAGGATCAGAAGTAGTCCTGGTCTATGACCACTTACAAAGTAGTATAGTAGCCTGGACAAAGTCCTTCACAAGAACACGAGTTCTGCAATTATCCTCTCCTGGAAGCAAAGGTTGAATATAGTTCTCGGAGTTGCGTTTTCATATCTGCATAATGTGAGAGAATTCATAGAGACGTGAACACTTGCAATAGAATGCTTGATGCATAATTAAATGCAAAGCTAGGAGATTGCTAAAGAGTAGCTTCCTCTTCTGCTTCTTATCGCGGGTTGGTTGGCTTTCTTTCAAAAGCAAAGCCTATCCCTTTCGCTCCTCAACCTCAATGTCACAAGGAATTGAGTTGCGATCCGCTTCTTCCGTTAATTCCTCGTAAATGAAGTCGTCAGCCGAAGACTATCCCGATGGTCAAGCGGCTGAACTCGTTCTAGTGCTGGCTTCTTTATTTCCCCATCCATATCGGTCAATTGGTCCGTTCTGTTAATCAGTCTGATCTTGATCTTTTTCATTGCCCGAAAGCCTAGCAACGGAATTGCCGATACCTATCTCTATCTCTTCCTATCGGTCAGTTCTCTCCGCACCTCCTCTAGATAATGGTTGGTTTCACTCCGTCGAAGTCAGGCATCTTGTCAACTCTCCGGCACCGGTAGTCTGGCGAGTAAGCAACTCTCTCTTTAGTGACTCCAGGCAGGAGTCTTACCCGCTGATACTCTTATTCGAGAGATGGAATTGGGAATCTGTTTCGAGACTTCGTCATTGAGAGCAACTAACTGCCATTATTCCGAGGCTTATAGATGGAGACCCGGTTCCCCGTAAAGCATTGTTCCCTGGGCAAGACTAACCAGTAGGGTGAAAGAAAGAATCAGGTAGCTCACCATCTAGTGAAGTTGATTTCCTTGTCTTTGATGATGGAGATTGAGTTTCACAGCCCAGCTCCCCCGCTTGAAAGCTTCCTCTTTATGACATACCTGCCTTGCCCACCATTACAAGCAAGCCCTCTTTTTAGTCGTTTCCAGAAGAAAGAATTGATTGACGAATCTCCGGGTTAACTCCCCCACTAACGGACTTGACTGGCTTGAAACTTTCAGTTCTCTTACTCGACTAGAGGGCTTTCCCTCACATCCTACTCTTCATTATAGAAGGTTCTTTCTGTCCAATACGGGGAATCAGCTTCATTCAATGCCAGCATCTCTCTCAGCTGCAAGAAGATCAACTGCATTGCCAAGCTCCAACTCTGCTTTTAGCTTTAGTCGGCTGAGCGACTCTCCTCCTGGAGTTAGGAATCGGCAAGAGATAAGAGGGACGTACTTAACAGCAAGGAAGTGGAATCAATCCCGTTTGCTACAGGATTCTTTCGATCTGGTAAACCCTTTTGACTAGAAAGTAAAATCTCAGTTTGAAACCCCAATACTTGCTACTTCAGCAGAGGCATCTTCCCGGCTTAGAAAAGATCCGCTAGAGATTCCCTCTGACTCCTAGTCGAGATCGTCTCTTTCTCCTATCCCGGTAGACGGGCGAGCATCTCCGAACCTTAAGAAGTGAGTTTTAAAGAGAAGGAGTACCGCTCAAGCTTCAACTCCGCTCCTTTCCTCAGTTCTTCTTAGTACCCTTTCATGAATGGGAAGAGGAAGTGGGAAGACCTCCCTACCCAACCTTACCTAAGGTCGAGCAGTTTGAAACTCCCGGTCTAACAGCGTATTGTCCCATCTCCTAGCTCAAACTAAGAGCAGTTTGGAATGAAACTTCCTCCCTATTCCTATGGGTCGAGTGAGCTCTTGCTTCTCCGCTTCGAGTCGCCCTTTCTTACCAGATATTGGATTCCCTTTCAAAAGATGCCGAGCCAAGATCAGGTGATTTTCTTCCTCTAGTTAGGCATAGTCCGAATTAGCTCGTCAGTGGTAGAAGCTGGTTCATCGGCTTAAGCCAGTCCATCTATCCAAAGAGCCTACCCTACTACGCCTCCTATAATAGATTCAGCTCCAGCTGCGCTTTGCTTCTTTCTCAATCCTGAATCCGAACTTGCTACTTTCATCACGAAAGACGCTTTCTGCCTTCGCTTACCTTACTTAAGCTCGGACTTCGCTATCGTTTCGCTGGGCCTTTTGCCGGCTATTTCTTGTTTATGGCCTGGCGCCGTGATCAAAACTAAGTTTTAAGTAAATAGGACCTCGTGAAAAGATCAGTGAATTTCGTTGCCTACCCGCGCTCACTCACGTCGCTAGCCGAAACCAAAGGTTTGTCTCTTCCCTTCCCTCTTCGCTAACCTCTATTCCGTTGAATGCTATTCAGTCTGGGATCGAGCCCAACTATTATAATTATAGTTATAGCTTTCTTCCAACAGCAGATTCATTCGCAAGAACCGATGCCGTACTGCTTCAGTGGAATGCTCCGTAACCTTACTCACTATCTTGACTAACTTCACTGTCTTCTTTTCTTTCGAATCAAGCTTTCGCCCTATTATTCATCTTTTTTTAAATAAGTCAGTTCTTCATAAAAAAATCTAGCAACAGGCTAATTAAGTCACTTGCGCCTATAAAAAAAAAGTCAAGTGTCGATCTAGTTTGATGCGAATCCTGCTCTTTAAGGTCCCAGATTGAATCTAAAATCGGATATATATAAAGAAAAAGAAAAAAAAGGGCAGAAGGTCGTCTGTAAAGTCTCATCCCGTGCTGCCTGGGTACGAAAGAACTAGGTGTTGATTCCCCTGACCTGGCTATCTTTCCAGAAATGGTTGAATATGACTAAAAGGCTAGGGCTTAAAAGCGCCTAAGACTACGACTCTTTCCTTCTAGCAGAAGGTTGGCACAACACAAAAGAAGATGATTCTAAGCCCTCGCTTATCGACAAGCTTAACCACGGAAAGCATTTGAACCAGACTGAAGCAGGGGCAAGCCGTATGCGGATGAAATCGCTAGTCGTTCGCAGCAAAAACTAAGACTACCCCAGAGGTAAGGGGGGTCGAGCACGTAGTACCTTGGTCGCCTGGGTTGATGCAAAAAATCCCAGGAAAAAGAACAGTGGCAAGATTTGAATTGACTTATCCGAGGGGATTTCGGGTTTCATCCAATTTTACGGGGAAAATGCAAGATGAAAATCCTAGGATTCCCAGTAAAGTAAGCACCAGATTCACTATAAAGACAGTACAGGGGCGCGGCGCTAAGGTAGAGACACATAGAGAGAAAAAGAAAAGACCACCGGAATAGTCAAATCAAAGCCCTTCATCATTAGATCTAGGATACTTATCCTTCGAAAACTTCACACCAACCGAATCCCGACTACTCATCGGATCGGATTCTGAACCGTGTTTACCGCAAACAAACCTCCTAGCTGCTTAGCCCGGCTCCATAGCCTTAAAAATCTTTCATATTGATTGCTTCCATCCAATCCAGCTTATCCTCGGCTCACTGACCTTAGAATAGGTAATCCAGTGCTGCCATTTACGTTTAGCCTTCAACGCCATCTCCAAAGTGATTGACGAAAGCCCCGGAAAAGGTTCATAAAGCTGGGAATTTCCGCTTAAACCCCGAGAGTTGAACCAATAGCCTTGCTTCTAAGACCTGCGACCCTTTCTTTTCTTTTTTTTCGCGGCTGGTTCGTTTTAGGAATGCTCTTGAAAGTCACGCTTCGGTTAGCTTTGAATTAGAGACTCACAGGATACTGTGAAAGGAGCATCCATCTCATGGGCGAGTAGACTGATCGACCCACCATTTAAGAACCAAACAAAGCAAGGGCCCCTTCCGCCTTTAGGGCTTTACCAAACCAAGGGCGTTGACTAGTGCCCATGTGTGTGCTTGCATAGCTGCTCTGACTCTTTACCTAACATCCTCCCCAACCGGGATAAAGGTAATTTATAATGGGGGGAGTTCCACGATCCGACCAACAACTCGCGCTGAAGAGATGGATATTGGCTCTTTTTCGCTAGCAGGGATATTCGCTCTTGTCTTTAGCTAGCTCTGCTTTCTGCTTTCTCCTTAGCCTCAGCTCTATTAGTAGTAGAGCTAATCCTTCAGGTCGAAATACAGATTCAGTTTTCCCGGTTAGTCTCTGCTCGTCAGATATTAGGGGTTGCTCTAAGGCGTCCCAAATGGTCTCCTCAAAATTCTTTTTGGAGCTGGACGCTCCGGACGTACCAGCCGGGACCATTCCCCCGTAATGGAATGCGTTTCCCAACCCGTCCTGGGTACCGGATGGGCTATCGTTGGGCGGCATAGGGTGCTTGGGATGACAGGGATTAGTGGATCCCTTTTTTTGTATGCTTTACGATTGATCTTCGTTTGCTATGTAAGACAAATGGAGACAGGGGCTCTATTCGATCGAGCTTGCCTCCGGTACCTTCCTAGTGGCTTGGACAGGATCAAGTCATTCGTAGTTCGAAAAGGATTCAATCCAGCCGCAGGGGTCGGGCCCCAAGTCAGCTTCAATGCTTTTCTTACAAAGGAAACGAGGATTCAAAGGAAAGCTGAAAAGAAGCAAGGAAAGTAAGAAAGTGAAAAGCGTGTTCTCTTAAAAAAGCCTAATTCGTATTCCATATTTATCTTCTATTAGTTGTCTTAAACTATGTGGTGTCCTTTATTGTACTATTCTATGTCAGTTCCTTGATTTTCTTTCTTTAAATATAGTAAAAATAAAACGTAGTAAAAGAGTATGCTTTTTTTTTTCGCATAATAAAATATTCCATTTCTGTCTTGCTTTGCTTACTAGTTATCTAATTGAAAGAGCTAAGCGCATATATCCTTGTGTTTTTCTTTGCTTCATCTGTCTCTATCCCCGTGGATTTCCTTTTCTCTTAATTTGAATTGGATTTTTTTTTTCTTTTTATAATAAATTCAAATGGATGGGCATCTACTCGCTGACATTTCTAGAATGTCCGATAGGCATGTTTTACGCCGAAAGCTATATGAAATTTTAGCTGGGAAGAGACAAGCTGATCTTCTATCTTAGAATGCACATGCTCTATTACTCGTTAGTCGTCGGTTGCTCAACCGCTTATCCTTTAATATGAGTTGCATCCCGAATGCAAATAACAAGACAAGATCGATTCAATGAGGAGTAGAAAGAAAGCAGTCCTCAATAAGAAGAATTCCCTACTTGCAACCTACTCGTAGACAAGCGATAAACTCACCTGCTGTCTCTTTATTCTTCTTAGACTCGCCTTGCTGAAAGTCTTCCGATCGCTAACTCTCAACAGGATTTTTATCCTCTATCTCAATCGAACTAGCTTGCTTGACAACCTTTGTCCACAGCAAACCCCGCTCCTTGCAGAAGCTGAGAGTAGACTGACTTAATGGAAAACTCCCCTTTAGACGAGTACTTCCACAGAAGTTTGTCTTGAGTTTCGCTGTGGACAAAATGCCGCTAAGCTTCGGCAGGGTTGCGTCTGGCAAATATTGCCGAAGCACCCCCCAGTCCCAGTCATTGGTCTGAAGCCAGTAGTCGTGAATGGTTTTCCCCGGTTCCGCTTGATCCAAAGGACGGACCACACAGGAAGCCAAAGGAGCATCTTCGAGCCATTTATCCTTCAAACAAAAAGGAAGCTGCCTTACCGTTACCAATCCTCCATATCAGTCCCTCCTCCGGGGCTTTGTACCCAAAGAAAATGCTCCGCCATGTGTACGAGGAGGATGCTGCCATACTTGGCCGTAAGGACCCGAACCCAGTTCGGCTCTTGTAACAAAGGCCATGCCAGCTTTGCAATAGAAGCCTTATTCATTCATGGAGAAAGCGGCACCAACTTTAGATTCGAAAGTTGATGCGCAGGAAGGAGAAGACCCTGTCAAAGACATTTGCACCGTACTTTCCTGTCCTGCTTGACCTGACCCCTGGACAGTTCGAAACCAAAGCTTTGCACGATTTATAGCTTGACTGACCTTGCTCTCTGAGACCTACCGCTTATCCCTGTATCCCTGGGATTAGGTGAAAGAGCGCTTTATCTGTCTTTATAGACATAGACAGGCGGGACTACTTTGGTAATAAGAAAATCTTATTCGCGGGGATTGCTTAGCTTGGTGCGCTTGCTTCCCTCTAAATAAGCAGAACCTTAATTCAAGTCTTAGGTCAATCACTAAATTCTTTTTGTAACGACCTCTCTCTAAGCAGTATTTACCTCACCAGCCTATCTTGTTTAGTCCGAACTAAGATATCAAGTTTCTCCCTGAACAAAAGAAAAGACCAGAGTTGGAGGTTTAGTTAGATTGCATTCTAGCAGCTATGGTTCCTTCTTACTTTTCTTGTGGATATCCCGTGTTATGAGCACCCAATCCTTCTGAAAAGAGAGATAAGCAAGGACATCTGTGAACTCGGATAGCCTTGTGGCATACCTTGAATCCAAACTAGGCTACCATCTTTCCTCTATTATGAAATATCATTTATCTTTTTTATAAAGAAGCCCTTCCTATCGAGCAACTTCTGGTTCGTAGCACTGGAACCAGGTATCCCAACCCCGGACCTGATCGGGTATGCTAATCTACCCGTAGAAAGCGCTACTTCCGTAGTCTATGGTCCCGCTAATCCTAAGCGGAGAAATTCGCCAAGAAGAGATCCTGGAATCAGTCTATTCTTTTTCTTTCTTATAGTAGGATGGTAATCCATTTCTGACTGACCAGGCTGGGATATAATCTAAGGTAAGGTTGCTTTCTATGTAGGTAGGAGAGCCTAATCTCTGTACTAGCGCTATCTATCAGGGAAGAAGGGACGACCCTCTAGGAGAACGTAATCTTAACCCAGAAATGAAGTCTTACTCAAGCTAAGTAGCTGAACCAAAAAGAAGACCGAGAGTTCTATTTGTGGAAAGGATCCACTCCCTTCAAAAAAGGGCAATCCAACTATTCCTTTATTGAAAGGTAGGTTTCGGGGGAAAGACACCATGTCCATATATGCGCGTAGACGCACCCTCAGAGGAAAAGGCCGACTTTACTATAGAAGAAAAAAGGGCAACTGCCCGGACAGAAGATATACATGGAAGGAATAAGAGTCTGTAGCTTAAGATGCGTAAACCCCGAGTACGATGCTGAAGTGTTCATCGATGGGTTGGGGAAGCAGGCTATTCGTTGGTGCTTAGCTTTCCCTCTAAAAGAGAAGGCTATGGGTCCTTCTGCTATCGAGTGAGGGTAGAGGTCTCTATCCTCAGGTCCTCCTTTCAAGGGCTATGGCTCCGCTCCAACGGATAGATTGAGATAAAAGATTTGGTCTCCTCCTTTAGACATGAGAAGGAGGCTTTGACCTATACCTATACTCTTTCTTATTACGGTCAGAGGGCCTCTCTTTAAGCATCTTTAGAAGAGTGTGAGTTCTAAGGTTCCAAGGCCAGAGGCAAGTACCGATCCTAACCTAAATATAGCTATGGGGGTATTGACTTGAATAGCTTTCCATTCCCTAGCTTATTAGATTCTTAGAAGAGTTCCCTTTCGTTAAGGCGAGGGTGCCTTTCCCTTGCTTTAAGATAGTTTCGGTGATCATATACTACATTATTACTTTTGCTAATTGATTAGAGAAGAGGGCCCGGGGAGTCCGCCTTCATGGGAGTTTTAGTTTGACTTCCTCTCCCCGAAATCGCCAGAAGGAGGTATTCTGTCTATAGAAAGAAGGCTTGTGGACATTCAGATAAAGCCCTTTGACGGAGTTATCATTAAGACAAGAAGGGCCTATCGATGGACTGATTGTATTTACAAAATCTTAGTCTTTCAAGAAAAGCTACCTAGACAATGAATTAGCCTACGCCCTTATACTATGGAGCTCCCTTCTCCTGCTTTCTTTTATTTGTTGGCACGGAACTTGAGATGTTAAGAGATTGAATCTTTCTCTAATTCTAGTCTACGCGAAAGAGAACATAGAAAGGAACTTAAAGTAAAGGGATTGGGCCTATCCTATCTAATTAGTGAGTATTTGTAGAGCCTTTTGCCGCGCTTCTTTATGTTTATCTTTAGGGGACTTTGATTTGGTTTTGAATCCGGAGAAAATTCAAAACACGTACATGAAGTGGATTGAGAGATGAGTCTAAGGTTCAAAGAAAGGCTTTAGCGCCTGAGATCAAATCCCTCCTAATCACTATAACCACATTTTACCGAGGGGAATTGAAATCCTCATTCTTTATCATTTTTCTTTTTCTATCTATGGTTAGTGCTTTCTTATCCGAAGGGGAAAGCCCCGGCCTACAGCACCGCTATGATAAATCCCAACCCAGAGAAGATAAAGGAATTGAACCTCTGATAGCCCTTTCATTTAATTAAATGGAAATAGGGCGGCTAAAAATAGCTAGTATGAAAGAACTGACTTTCTTCTTGAAAAAGTAAATATGATTCCATAGTCAAGGCTGAGACAAATTCTGTGTTTACTTCGCGATAGCCTTAACTTGACATTATCAAGCCATACTATCTACCAAAATGGATTTGAAACTGACATTCTTTCTATCCTATATATCGGAGATATAAGGGTTGCACTTCCGCTTATGGTAACCAAACAAACTCTTTCCCGGCAAGAAGATCCAACATTTCCTTCGGGCAAGTTCAGCTATAGTTGGGAAGGGAACGAATGGGGATGCCCGTCTTGAACTTATAATTGATGTATGATAGAGCCTCCAGCATATAGGCCTATCTCACTTGGATTCTTCTCACGAATTGGATTTGAACCAATATCTCCGGGCGACTTTCCTTTTAGTCGATCGTGAGTGGGTCTGTCGTCCTCCTCATTATAGTCCTCCTAAAATCAATAGCATTTCGTCGGAAAACATCCTGTCTTTTTACCTGAGTAGTCCTATGCATAGTAAGTACTATAGCCCCTATCATGGCAACTAATAAAATTAGACTAGGAACCAAAAACCAGACGAAATAGTAGGTATAAAGTAAATTGCCCAATGTTTCCAAATTAGTCCAACTTCGTACCTTTCCGGCATAAACCGTATATATAATAGAGGTCGTATTTATTTTGGTTGGTAGTAATGGAATGGTTTCATTATCTAAAATGAAGAACATTTCCCACCAAAGGATCAGTCCAATAATACCACTCACTGGTAAATAGCGCAAGACTTCTTCGTGAATCTCCGCTATTTGAATATGGAACATCATAACAACGAATAGGAATGATACGGCTATAGCTCCTATATGAACTACTGGGAAGATCATAGCGGAGAAGTCGAGACCTAACAAAAGAAGTAAACCTGAAGTGTCGCGAAAGACTGGGATGGGAAACAAAACAGAATGTACCGGATTTTTAGCACGTGCAACCATCAAACCAGAGACCAAAGCAGGGCTCGACAAAACAGAAAGTATCATGGCATTGAGAATCAAATCTTCCCTCCAGACAGACTGAACCCCGTCAAGCCTGTAGGACTAGTGTTTTGACTATATAGAGATGTGGTTGGTTGTTGACCAACAGAAAGAAGAAAGCATGGCGGCATAAACCGTATATCTCGGAGAGGCCCCCTCAGAGGAGCGTAGAAGGAGGAGAGTAGGCTGGGGTTGCTCCTTATGTGTAAAATCCAGTCAGCAATCTCGGAGTTGGAATAGCTTTCTATCTCCAAATCCATGACCATGATAGCGTAGGCAAATCTATTATAAGTAGTATCCGTGGGGGTGGTGGAAGCCACATAAAGCTTTCATGGACACAGGAGAGAGGTTAACCCTCATATCCTTGACCAGAAATTGTTTGGCAAACTCTACAGCACCAGTTGAGGATATCAAAGACTTGTGTGTGGATATCTTAACACCAAGCCGTTGTAAGCCTAGCCGGTACTGTTCCGCCACAAGTGGATCGGTGATGAGAACATCATCACCTAATATAGCATACCTGTCGAACAGGATCCCAGGTCTAACCTGTTCCGCAGCCCACCACACCAAAACATGATGGGTGAACGCGAACAAAGGCCAATAACCATAATAGCCTAACGGTTGACCGGTCACAAAGGACACTTGAGACAGAGCCCTCTTAACGTAACGAAGGGTACCTCAAAGACATTCGTCCCTAATGTTGTATTCACAACACTTGAAGCAAATGACCTGTCAAACAATAGCGCAAGCCTTTCAAACAGAAACACAAGAGGCCACCCATCGGTAGCACTCTTGAGGTCATAGCTGAAACATGTTTTACTAGGAACTAAACGAATGAGAGGTGCTGTTTGATCATCCATTGGGATGCGGCGGAGGACCTCCGCAAACCAATGGTGGATGGGTTTCAGCAACCTCTCACATAGTTTCCTATTGCGAATATACGACGCTTGCCAGCACCCTCACACGTGCAACCTAGTTTGCCTGGGGATCCCTATATCGTCGCAGGATGGTAGAAAGGGCCCTATACGGCGCTCAAACCAATCCAAATCCTCGGGTGTGTTTGATTCCTCACATCAAAGGCGTAACGAATACGGGGAGGCCACAAGCAGCCATGTGACCATTGGGTACCCTGTGAGTGCCCAACGACCAACAGCCATTGAAAAGCGCCCAACTCATGAGAAAACGATGTGAATGAAGAGCGAAAGTTCCGAATCTTACGATAAGGAAGTTTCCTTCTCTCAACCCACACCCTTTTCGTCAATGAGTGTGTCGACAAGGCTTTCCAGGTTGGTTCAAACCGTAACCCTTGTTCAAGGGGTATACGTTTGATCCAGGGAGCATAGCGACTGATAAGTCGATGAAAGTTCTCCTTAATCGAACCAACCAGCCCCACCACCTCGTCAATATGATTGGGTGGGGATATTCTACTAGAAAACGTTGATTTATCAACCTTCTTTGCCAAAGTAATGATCTTTGACAGAGAGAATCTTTTTTAATAAAACTTCACCAGCATGTCCGCTTTCTCATCCTTCTTCAGAATAAGACGCCTATGATGAGACGGAATGATCCGAGGGTAACCGGACCGAGTGAGAGAAACTGGTACCGCATTGTAAGGATGAACGAATTCATCACCACCATAGGCCATCATCAAGGATGAAGCTGCTTGCTTCAAATAGAAAGCGCAGAACAACCACCCAGATTTCCGACCAAGGTGAACAATGCGAATAACAACAAGATGGATCCCCACACAGAGTTCCTTGTTCAGACCATCAAAGATCACTAAAGCACCTTTTGGTATGTATTGCCCCCTAATCAGATCCACCAGACGAGAAACTCCATTCCGCACTGCTGCTGAGTCGTCGGACTTATCCACCAAGGGATTCGTGGAATTTATATGGATTGCGTTGGGGGAAATCTACCAAAGCTAGGCAGATAGATAGACTCCTTTCCCGCTGCTAAGGGAGAGTCAGAAATAAAATCAATCAAATGATTGTTTTTTAATTGAATCAGCGCCTCCTTTTCTTTTGGGTATGCAGGTACTACGAGTCCTCTCACTACCAACCAGCAGACATCATCTGGCTGGTCTTGCCGGTATCAACAACAAGAAAAAAACAACCAACCAAACCAAATGGAAACAGCAATGAACTATGGCTCTTGGCCCAGACAACGTCCTAGGCGTCGGGGAGATCGTAGCAACAAGGAACGCCTAGACGACGTTTTTATTCCTGGGCTGCAGTAAGCAGATCGAGAGGTCGTTCCGCCCCTTGTCCCCGAATATGGGTAATATGTTCTCAAAAATTCTTGCTCCAATCTGACCTAGCTGGCGAGCGATCCCAGTTCGCGGCAGAGAACAAGACAGCAAGCGAGCGTACCTTTGTTCGCTTCTTCTCCACCAAGCACGGAAGTTTAAGGATAACTGTAGGTCGGTGGCTACCTAAGGAAACTCCGATTCGATCCGCCCCCCAGCTGGGAGGCATCTACCTCATCCCGATCACAAGGAGAGGTTCACCATGATGGGGGTACTTGTTTTTTTTTTCCCTTCCGGAAAGAAATGCATAGGGGACCATCCTTTTGTTGTGTTGCGGCATGCTCCTCAGATTTACGGATTCGCAGGGGGCCTCAGGCCCTACTTAGTTGACTGACAATGACAAAGGCTTGCGAAACTAAGTAGGGCCTTTTGAATGAATTGAATCTTTAGTAGTCTATCAGTGGTGCAAAGCGGCTTTGTGCCCCTTTTCAGTAGGGGAGCTAAGGGTTAGACCTGACTTAGAAAGTCAGCGAACAGCGGTTCTTGTAGGTATGGCCTTCCCCCTTGACTCTCCTAACGTCGAGCTAAGTGACTTCGTAACCTTTGCGTAGCGTAGTAGAATGAAGGCTACGCACTGACGCTCTCTTATCTATTAGCCTAAGCGTCTTCGCTAACTCGCTCGCCTACTATACTATACCCTACTATACAATACATAGGGTAGGCTAACCCATAGGTCCTTAGTAGCGTTGACAAAGAAGAACAGCCGGTTAAAAGACAGTGAATCTTGATAAATATATTTATAAAAGATTCTATAATAATGAAAAAGATATTTTATATAGGCCAGCTTGACAAGCTACCCTTCCTCTTGATCTTAGGTGCGAAGATCAAGATCTCTTTTTTATGACTTCCACTTATCTATCGATCCCGGCCCGGAAAAGTGACCGACCAGGGCCCTCTTTTTGAATGAAAGAAAGGCTTGATGAGCCCTAGCCCTGTAAGCCCACACCTGTGTAGAGTAGATCGTTCAACACCTGCGGCACAAACCCATTTTTGACCTATTGGTCCTAGTATCATAGGCGACCGAACGGCCGCCCCCTAATTACTAGACCAACCCGCTGTAATAATTCCATAAACACCTAACGAAGATATGGCAAACAAATAAAGTAGCCCTATGTTCGAATCTGACAATACCATACCATAATCAAAAGGTACAACGGCCCGAGCGACCAGACTTAACATAAATGTAGCCACTGGAGCCATTCTAAAAAGGGAGAAATTAGCACTACTTGGTGAAATAGGTTCTTTTAGAATCAATTTCAAACCATCTGCTAGAGGTTGTAACAATCCGAACGATCCCACTACATCAGGACCCTTTCGACGTTGCACAAAAGCCATTACTTTACGTTCAGCTAGCACTAAAAAGGCTACTCCTAGTAGAAGTGGTAGAATTATTCCAAGTATTTCAGCTGGAACAGCTATGTACGTTTTCGATTTTCTATTCACTCATGATCTGGCCTGGTCGACCCAATCATGATATTGAAGGATGGGACCTTTTCTCGAAAAACTTTTGTTTCACATTTTCGGAACTAGAAGACATAGTTGATTAGATCTAAAAAGTGAAAAAGATCTTCGCATAACCAAGCATTTGGGCCATGTAACATGACATCATAATAGTCATTTGTCAGAAAGCCCGGACTGTCAATCCGATCGTCGGAAATAACAGCCCGAACAAGGTCGGGCATCGTCCACTCCGGCGGTACTTGTCTATTTGACAGTAGAATTTGTTCTTCGCATTTAGAGCAGATTTGATCCAATACCCGCTCTAACTCAGGTGGAGCGCTTTGCGCGTCCGACCCAGTTGAAGAAGTGGAAGAGGTACTTGACAGACTATCAAAAGACATATTCCTAGTATCTGATAGCATAAATTGGACATCACTGGACGTTGGATTTCCAAAGAGTAAAAGTGAATTGTTATTCAACATAGGCTACTTTGAAAAATAGCTCTGCTCCCCTGAAAAAAAAGAAAGAGAGACTTGTTTGTTGTAAATCGCTGGTTGGTTTACCAACCAAGAAAGGGCAAGGGGAGCCCCGCAACAAATAGATGGGGGTAGGGGATCTTTATCATTCAGCGCAGTTGTCGCTTAAATGCAGAGAATTGGCCATTCAATCTTGTAAACTCATTGAGACCGCAATTGGAAAAAGAGAGACAAACGGAGAGGAATAACCAATCGATGAAATAACATGAAACCATTCTGTTTCAATAGAGGTACGAGAAACGGTTGGGGGCAATGAAGTAGGTGAAGTGGTTGGATTTTGCGAGCTGTTCCAACCACTGCTGGATGTGATTCCAAGAGCCAAACGAGAATGAATACCACACAGAAGAGTCAAGACCAGGCTCCCTAATGGAATGTTTAACCGATCCATTCCGGATCGACCGAATTGGTACGGAAGTTGTAACATGGGAAAACCACAGAAAACACAACTTATTTGAATAACCCGGTGACCTACCAATTGTAGAAGTAGGATCTTTGGCAAGCAATAAGCACTTAAATAATACAATTCGAGTGTACCATCTTCTTTCTCATTTCGAGGAAAAGGCGCGGGAGGAAAAGAAAACAACGAAGGGATCCGAATCGGACCTAAATGGGAATGACATGAAAAGTCTTTTTCAAAACCTAGTATTAAGGGCGTTACGACGATATACGAGAGGAATGGAGAAAAACTCGTGATTGGTGTGGAGGGGAAGATCTTTTTATTATATAGTTCAAGAAAGAGTCGTCTCATTTCCTTACATTAGCAATGGGAGATAAAAAAAAGTCAATATCTGTTGTTTTTTTCACTTAAACTTAATAAGAGGTCCCCTCTTTTTTAAATTGAGTTCATTAACTTTCAATCGCATTTGGGCGTTCTTTCTCTCGAGAGCCCTCCACCGATCACAGTCGTGATCCATTTCTGCCCGTAGCCGAGCACGTTCGTTGTCACGAACCCGATCTATTTCTCGGGCTTGATCCAACCGGCTGTCGATCAGGAATGAGGTCGTCGATCTCCAACTCAACCTCAGGTTCAGCCGCCTCATCCAAGATGGAGGGCTCTTTCAATCTCAGCTGATCAACATTGAAGACGGGGTGGGTGGCGGGCAGTTCTAGTTTGAACGCATTCTCCCCTTCCTTCTCTTGCAGAGTGAATGGTCCCGCAATGGTTTAAGCTTGCGGTTGGTACCCCCCTTCCTTAGGCAACTTGAACCACAGTAGATCTCCCACCTGGAACTTATGATCGGCGGTTCCGTCTCGGTCGTGCCTTTGCTTCTGTTGCCTCTGCGTTTTCTCCTGAGTATCAGCAACCTGCCCATGGTACCGCCGTTCTCCAGGAAACTAATGGCTCGCAGCTGTTCAGCCGCTTCTCTAGGAGATAGGAGATGTACCGCTGACTGGGTTCAGGACACAACCATCGTCCGAACCGTCTGCTACCAAGTCCATGGGGGCCTTTGGTTGGAACCCATAACAAACTTAAAAAGCACTTCTGCCGGTCGACAAATGCGTGCTCCGGTTGTAGCAGTGTTGAATGAACGGCAGGTTTGGAACCAGACCGGGTAACTTGAAAGGTGGTCCCGATGTTCGATTCTCAAGAACCGACGGTTCTATTGGTGACCCATTCAAAACAAAAGAAGCTGGCCGCTTTGACTTTGATTAGCCAATCGAGTGCGGGGGGTGCAGTGCTCCTCTTCATTTGTTCCCGTTAACGACCACAAAGCCCTTAACTGCTCCTCCTCGCTACTTGCCCTTTTTTACTACAAAGGTTTGACTAGCGCCCGGCAAAGGAATGATTTTTTCCCAAAGCCGACTTCCTCCTTTATCGAGCGGCTGTCTCTGTTGACGATAAAAGCGATGGTCCGGGCTGTTTGAAATAAGCGGTCATTTTGGTCAGTCTCAATACCACGTGAAGCGCGTGATCACCCAGATTCCTAATGCCTTCTATATCTTAATTATATATAATAACTTATCGACGTCAGCCCTTCTATTTTCCTATCTTCACCCTTCCTACTCCAGCTAATGGAAAAATGCCTTTGAATGGTCGTAATCGTCGACAACCCAACCGACGTCCACCATAGGCTCGGCGAGCTGTCCTCCTAGATTTCCCGATGGTAATGCCAGGGCCTTTTCAGTACTGACGACTCTTGATGCAAAGAAGGAGACCGACTAGACGAGACAGACCATTGTTCATAGGTTGGTTATAAGCCCGGAGATCGAATCTGATTCATCCCCTTTGAGAGGGATTCTCGTGTCAACCATAGGAAGAAGAACTCGGTTACTCATCTTGGATCGGATTGGATCAATAGCTTTGTGCTGATCTACGAACGACCCTTCTTATTTGATTTCTACTTCTTCAAGTCTCCATCATCCCGATCTCTCTTTCCGGGGTTGCCTGTCCAAAGAAAACAGAACCTCTTCTAGTTCAAGGTCGGAATCCTCAAACCAATCAAAATATGATTTCTAGTTCACTATTCTTATGATAAGCAGTTATGTCTCATTCATGTGATGAGAAATATGAGAATGAAAATTAGAAAATGGAACATCTACGGCAGATTCTGTGCCCCAAATCATTTATACTTATGAAACTAAGCGGGCGGACCCCTCTCCAATGGAACAAAGGGGATCCATCCGTAGGGCGGGCTCACTCACATACTGGATAGGTGGCTCGGAATGAGAGTGCTAGTTCCGTTCCCTCGGGGAAGAGAAAGCACGAATCTATTACAATCTTAGTAGAGAACAGAGGAGGAATGCCAGTACTGATTCTCTGAACCTGAAGCTCGCTCTTCGACCCGTACCGTACCCTGTACACTCGGCTATTCTCCCGATTCAACTCCCTCTGTCTACGCTGGGAAAAGGGCTGCCAGAGTAGAGTGAGGGCTTTGTCTCTTTCTGTTTGTGCCAGCTGGCCCTGACCGAATGTTCTGACTCCCGGTAATCGAATGGGTGGTAGTTGGGTTGGCTTTGGCGAAACTTTTTGTCTATGAGCTGTTTTGACTGCTTTCTTCCCGTACTCGGATATTAAGAAGCCGTAGGGATTCACTCATTTCATTGCCTCAGCCCTTCAAGGTGGTGCACAGCCACCATACCTGATTGCTTTGTGTTTCAAACTCCCCTGCCCCATCCTTTGACCCTGCTTGAATCCAGGGTCAGAATAAATTCCTTGAAAGGAAAGGCAGGCTGGAAATGAATGGTTTCCTAAGATGTCTTTGACCCTGTCGCTTGCCTATTTACCCAGAGAGAAAAAAGATTCGAACGGGAAAAAAGAGATCCAAAAAAGTGAGATATTTCTACCAGTGGTCATTCTTCTCCTTCTGATCCGACAAAATGCGCAAAACCCATGGAAGTTACAAAAAGCATGGATCGAATAATATAGTTCATTTGCTTTTTTTTGACAATTGTGCCTAAATCTTCAACGTTTCAAAAAGTAATCTTTCTGAGTGCGCTTGACCGCCTTACTTTACTCGCGGTACACTTACTATATTCCGCAGAGGTTGGCTAGAGCTTATTTCACAGCAAGACTGAATGGAATTAGCCTCGTAGAACTGAACTACCTTGATCTAAATCTCTGGAACTCACAGAAGACCAAGGCACATCCACTCTCAATTCAGCATAAGCTTGGGATCTTTCTTTCCTCAAAGCTAAAGCCCTTGAAGCCGGGTCTTTTTTCTCTTCTTTAAAGCCTGGAGCTGGTGTATGAGTTTCTTATATCGTAAGTAAGGAAGTTGATATTGTCAGTTTCCTTGTTCACAAGACTCTTATATCTGCTACATCAGAGTGAAAGAGAAGACTGCTTTCAAGGCTTGTTGAAAAGAAAAAGATGTATCCTAGGACCTTCACCACATTCACAGGTGGAAAAGAGACCGTCCCTTACTCATAAGCAGGAAAAGATCTAACTTGCCCTATCCAAAGACCTTTTTATGAAAGATTGATCCTGTCGCTTTCGTGTCTATTCAACTGTATGGATCCCCAGCTTTCCAACTGCCTTCTTTTCAGAAGGACTCTAACTGGCGAATGAAACTCCAACTCAATCTCCTGGAAAGAGAAGAGGACAGGCTGGAAGTGGGACTAGATCCCCAAGCCCAAGGAACTAGTATTCCAGAATGAAAGTACTCCAACTGGGAAGAAGACGGATACAAGGATAGCAACTACAACTCGATGTTGGGAATAGGATCTAATGAGATGAAAAGGAAATGGAACTTCTTCTTCGATCCCTTCCCGCCGTTTAGGATTCGAGTAGCGGTTCGTTTTAGACAAATGAATATTATGTCAGCGAAGCATCTGAGTAGCACCCATTTCCCGCAAATGATTAGTGGAACTTAAAAGACATACTTAATCTTAATAGTGATACGTAGTGAATCTTTCCTAAAGCCTGGCTTTGAGCCTTTTGCCTGCTTCTGCTTGTTATTCTGCCTCTTCAAGTGTCCTAAGACTAGTTCCTTTGTAACTAATATCCACTCGGGGATACTCCGAATATCTATTGTCGGAGAATAAGCCGATAGATAGAATATCCTGAGGAGAAGAATCGGATAGGGAGTGAGGTAGCGGTGATCCAAGCAAGATAGTCTGGAGCAAGTGCAAAGAGAATACCTCTGCTGTTAGCTAAGGCTAGTCACCTCAAGTCTTTGTATGGACAATAGATATTGTTGTAGAGGTACTTTCTCTGGGTTCTTCCCGGGGGGGTCTAACCATCTTACTAGCTCGTACTTCCTTGATCCCTTTTGGCTTGAGCAAAGGACTTTCACGACACGAGAAGAAGGCTTCCGTTAATGGGTTAATGTATGTAGATGTCGTGGTGAACGGTTAAAACCCGAGAAAGACAAAGACAGGCTTTTGATCCATTTCACCAGCTGTAAGACTGGAGCTGATTCCAGTAAGTCTCGTACTATTGAGCAGTTCTGGAACAATTTCTACAGTCAGCTGTCGGGGATTGCTAAGTCTTTCACTTCGGGTTCTAATGTTGGTCAGTATCACGATGATGTTATAAGGTTGTTGTTGGATTCAAAGCTGAAAAGACAAGGTATTGGGTTTACCAAGACAGAGTTTATTTATTTACAGAACCATATGGAAGATCTTACATTAGCTATTCGAGTCAAATCATAGGATTGAAAGCCGATTGCTACTTTCTTGCCTTGGGGCATCGCATTCTGGATAACGTAATAAAAAAGTCTTTCTCTACTCTCTTCAGTCTGGTTTGCTTTAGAAGTAAGCAAGCAAAGACAAGTGGTAGGCCTATATGGAGATAGTTCGTTAGTATGCCCGTTTTTTTTCCTTAGTCAAAGGGCGTGTTAAAAGAAGCTTCTAGGTCAGTTTATTAGCATGCAAAAATAGAAGCTAAAGCAAGAAGAAAAGGGATGCGCTTTCGCGCTAGTCGCTCATCCGTAGCTTGGTCTTTACGCATGCCAAAAAAGCCATTCTTTGGGACGTAGAAAGGAAATATCCTAATTCAGTAGAGGACGTAGCTGGCGCACAAGACGAAGGAGGACAGAAGGGGTTCGGGGGAGGAGCTCTCGGCACATAGTCAGTCGGCATGGTCTTGAATGACCCATAGGCTTTGGGCTTCGATGGCTGCTTGAAAGACGCAGATTGGGAAGTTGGCTATGGTCCGTCGTGCATTGTGCAGACGACTGATGGCTTACGTTGCCAAGAGGGCATTGTGAGACAAAGGAAAGGGCTGAAAAGGATGGTGCCCAGGATCTCACTATTACCTATGCATGTGCAAGAATGCGATACGGTAGAGGTCGATGTGTCATTGGGACACTTAGCGTGGTAGACCGGGCTAGAGTGCTGTTACCACTCCTCATACGGAAGAAATGCCATGATGCTCTCTTGTGGCAATTGAAGTTCCACTTCACTTCAAGGGGATGTGATGTCTGGTGTGGCGAACCGTCATCACTACTGCAGGAGAGAGCTGCAATGAGACTCGCTGCAGAAGTCGAGTTAGACGACCGCGTCCTGTTGCGTTCACGGGCGAAGACAGGACTCAAGCTTCGTAGTTAGGGCAAAGTACTGGCATGCTGCTATTGGTAGACTGATGAAGTCACAAAGGCTGAATTGGAAAAAGTCGGATACCTTCATAAGGGTTTGGCATGAGTTAGCGGGAGACTCTGTGACGGCTCACTGGTTGGTGAGAACGCTGGATGAAAACGAAGTTGCTAGAATGCTGTTTCGAAAGGGCCGTTCCAAGGGGAGGCGAACCCTCCAGTTTGCTTGACAGGGTTAATCTAGGTGCCGTTTTCTCTGTTATGTTAAGGTTAGTTATGAACCCAGAGGGCTGTGCGGAATGTTTGTGGCATGTCGAAAATGTGGGCTAAGACTCAGAGGGCTCGCAAGAAGAAATCAGTGTCCATTCATACTGGTGGGTGAAATAAGGGCTTTCTGAAAAGGCGTAGCTGCAATTGGGCTTTGGCTTGTACTTGACTTGAATCGATCTTGCCTTGGTGTTGCCCGAAGGGCGGGATTGACCTTTCTCCTCCGTTAACAGACTAGGCTAAGAAAGCATAAAATCCCGATCTTCTCACCACTTTATCTTTGCTTTGAATAGCTAGACCTTCGTACTAAAGGGATGAAGTAATGGATGCAGACTAAGAAGACTTGAAAATAGGTTCAGATTTAGCATGAATAAATAAAGGACCTGCAACGGCAGAAACTATTTAACGGAATGAAAGAGCTTCAATAGTTACTATGTTTGGAATCATAGCAGGAAAGACGAGCTAAGCTTGAAACTCCTAGGCAACAAGTCTTTGATTCGATTGATTTTCACTCTTTCGTCCAAAAACTCTAACTAGTCCATCAGCCAAGCCCTTCTGACTCTCCTATTCGTCCAGTTAAGAAAGGAAGCTTCGAGGCATAGGACCGTGAGGTGCTTTTAGCGAAGCCGGGATTCAGGAAGTTCAGTTGAGTTTCCTGCCTCTATCTTCTAGTTATGTACCTTATAGCCCGCCTAGTCCCCTTTTTGGAGGAGTAGTGCCAGTAAGGGTAAGACTCTCATATGATCATTCCTAGTTTCCAGCCATCGATTGAGTTGCAGTCCTTTGCTCAACCAGTTACACGCCTGTTGAATTGGACTTTTTTTTTCAAGCCCTTCAAGCAGTCTTACAGCCGAGTCTTTCTTTGAGATGTAGACGCATAGGTTAGTGCTTCGCTTTCACTAGAATATTTCCTCCTGTGCTATTTTGGCATATCATCCAATTCCAGTTTTCCAGCCTTTGACTTTGAATCCCTTTCAGTGGGCAAAGTCAATCCATCAGTAAGGGGCGGAGGAAGCACTATTTCAAGTGTTCAAATTGGAAAAGCTCTTTGATCTCCCGCAGGAAGAAGAAAGAAAAGAAGCCAGCGAACTCTTAAGAGGGCAGTCTCCTTACCTCTTTTCTGCTAGCCATAGAGTTTGAGTCTTAAAGCACGCCAGCCTCGGGAGTTCCATTCTATAGTGGTCAGCCTTTCCATTCCATCTCTTGGCATTTATCTTACAACCATTGTTAGCTCTCTGCCAGCCCGTGCCAGGTCAGTCATAAGCACTAACGAAGGCTGACCACTTACTTGAAAGGGGATTCAAATAGAGCAGCTTTGATAGAAGCGATAGAAGCAGGAGGAGAGGCAGTTTCACTATATCCTGCAAGTACGTCAAAAGCAGTTCAATCAAGCTAATGTTTTCAAGCCAGTGATCAAGCTTAGTCAAATAAGGATTTTAGCTCAAAAGCTCCTTCTAAGGCTAGCCATAAAGTGAAAGAGTACTGGGCGCAGGCGAGCTAACAGTCTGGGGGCCCACCTTTGATACCATTAATAGCGTGTCTAACGAGTCTATCCGTCTAAGTCTCAGAGGAGTCGGGGACAGACCGATGTCCTTCCCTTGCAGGCATTTCGTACCTGGGGCAAGCTCCATTTCAGCCAATGCCAGTCTTAGTTCTTCTCCCTTACCTGGGAGGTTTCACATAGATTGATTACCTGGGGAGCCTCTAGTCTCTAGCCCTGTACAAGTCTAGGGTCTTTCAGGCTTTATGTACTATATTAGCGTATTACCAGTTGCCTTCCCCACCCTACGGACCGACATGACCTTAAAAATAATCAAGGTCAATGCCGGAGAAAAGCTTCTTCTTGGGATCAATCAAAGGCAAACCTTGTCCTTTCAGGCCAAAGAGTGCCCTGATTCCATTGTTCACCTCTAGAGTTCACAAACTCGACCAGGTGTCGGAAAGCGGCTAACTCGAACGTTTGAGCAGGAAAAGGAGACCTAATCTTGCCAAAATGATCCTTGTTAAAAGCTTTCCACAGATGGTGGAGTGAACAAGAAAAGAAGAGGGTCAAGCTTTTCCAGCAGTCAAGCCAGATGCGGATTGAATAGCTGCGCTTACTCCTTCAACCCCGAAAAGATCGGATTTGCGCTAATGCGGATTCGATAGCGCCGTTTTCTTCCTTTACACAAGGCCATGCCTTTTATACGACAGGACCAATGGCAACTGATGAAACAAGAGAAAATGCTATTGAACCACACTCACTAATTGGCCTATCCGGTTCTATAGATTAGACTGCCAAGGTGTCTTGCTCAAAGCTTAAAGGCAAAGATCACATTCCTACTGTCAAGCTAAAGGCGAAAGATAGGGGCGCAAACGCTAAAAAGCCGTTGCGCTAACGCTATGGAGTTTGATTGCAGGGCAGGAACGAGAAGAAGAAGGCTTTTCGCTTCGCTTTCGGAGTTCAAGCTTAAGGCCTGAGGAATGCATTTGAATTATCATTTTCATTTCAGCAACTCCCCAGACTCGAACTGGAAGGGCTCTGCTCAAGCCTATTTTATAAAGCTAAAGTATACTTTGTAATTCCGAGTCACAGGAAAATAAAAAAATAGGGGAATATGGAATGGAATTGATTACTAAGTCGACAGTGAAGTAAGACTCTCGGGAAGAGAAGAGAAAGGAACTGAAATAGTGTAGTTCAGAGTTTGTTTTGTAGTTGGAGTTCCTGAGCCTATAAGTGAGCAATCTATCTTCATACCTCTCCCGTTAGCTACATAGTAACCTCTTCCCTGTCTTGTCTTTCAAGAGAAGTGAAGTGGGCGAACGATAAGAAGAGTGACTTTCTCTCTTTGCTCTCCGTAATATAATATGATTGATTAAGGAAACCCCTGCTTCTTAGAGGAAGGTATAATCCCAGGGAAGAGATATGAGGCTCTCGACCGATAGGGAGAGGAGGAAGGATTTGCTTTTGAATCTAGTTTAGTTGCAAGCGTAAGCGAAACTCAGAACTCCATTTCTAGGAAATAAAATAAGGCATTTCAACTGTTCCCCGGTCACCTATGCAATTTCCTCATCTGTGACTCTCCTACGGGAAAGATTAAGAAAAGCATATGGAGGAGAGTTCGATGTAACTTGTATATTTCTTTCTACCTTTTCTTCTTTAGCTGAGTTCTCTGTAAGCGAATGAGCTGCTCAAAACCCTTTCATTTCGTTGTTAAGGCCTCTTTCTTAAGGGGGAATACCCAAGGGAATGTTGGCAAATGAGATTTTCTTTAGTAACAGATGCCTTCTCCGACATGTCTCGTATGTCACTTTTCTAGACCTCATGTGGGAGAGGTACATAGAAGGAAGGGCTATGGCTAGAAGTATAAGGTCTAACTTCCATTGTCCATGCATTAGCCACAAGGCACCCGTCAGAGTCGAAATCAGCATTGAAGTTCGATCCCCTAAACAGGAAAGGCGTCATCATCCGGCTAGGGCTGAGATCTCGATGCTGCTATGTCTCATTACCTGTTTCGTGACTTTCTTTTTTTAAGAAGCGCAAGACCCTCTTTCTTTTACGGTTCTCGTCTGCCAACGGCATTGAAGCAAGCAGTCTTTGTCCTGTCTATCCAGCCGGGGAAGAGCCAAGTCCCTTAGAGAGGGGATGAGATCAGTCAAGTCTAGGAGAAGGGAAGGTACCGCCTTTTAGTTAGTAACAACTTGGTAAGGGATCAAACCCTGTCAACTAAAAGCTATCCAAAACGTACTCGTGAGGAAAGCTAGCCCCCCTGTTTAGCCGCTTACTCTTTAATAAGATAAGATATGCGCGTGCAATTGAGAAGGAAGCAATCTCACATCCAACAAAGCCCGGTGTAAAGTTAAAGTAGAGGTCAAGAGATGGATGCCTTTATCTATCGGGGTCAGCTAGAATCTATTTTTTTTATAAAAGAAATATGAGTGGATGCCCACTGACTGTGACTCAAAGTCGGATTACGCTTTCTTCAGACGGGAATCTGGGGCTTAGGAAGCAAAGGTGCCACAGGGAAAGAAGTGACTCCCGGGGGAGAAGTCTTGTTCCTAGGGCATTGGGATAGGGGATGGACAAGCAGAAGGTGAAGGCAATAGAAGAGTGGGGAGTCCCCGTGACCGAGCTACGATCAGTTCTTGGCCTTTTGAACTCGTTCATCACTGGATATTCTAGGAAGTCCACTCACTGATATTTTTTATAAAGCCTTGGCATTGGCTTTTTAAGGGGATAGGGCAAGTGTCAGCGAGCCTTTGAGGACTTGAAGAGGGCCGTGACGGAGGAACCTGTATTGAGGTTGCCAGACTATACTGTACCTTTCGAAGTGCACACTGAAGCATCAGACTATGCCATTGGAAGAGTATTGGTCCAGGAGGGACACCCAGTAGCATATGAGAGCCGGAAGCTCAACGAGACAGAAAGGCGCGGTCCCAGTCCCAGAGAAAGAGATAACAGCCATGGTGCATTGCCTGAGGACGTGGAGGCACTACGAGCCTGGATCGGCTCCCGGTTTATATCGGGAATCTTAAAGAGAAGATACCGCAGCTGATTGTCCAACTAGCGGAAGCAAGTCGGGAACTGGAGCTGGAGCGAAAGAATAAGGAGCTATTATTGAGGATTGCTGAAAGCAAGGCCAGCAGGCTTACTGAAGTCTTTCATTCCCTGGTTAGCCAACTGCGGGAATGAAAAGAACCTTGCTTGGCTAGCCGTTTCGACCTTATCCGTCGCCCTCTTCTTTATCAGCCAGCCTGGCGACGAGTTTCAATCTAAATCATTCTGTAACCACCTCTTTGTCTTTAGAATTGCATTTCTTTTTTCTTCTGTCTCTACCTAAGTAGAGCCACACCCTCTATGAGCCCTTTCCTTCTTTATTTCATGAAAGTAGGCTTCCTTTTTCCACCTTAAAAGCTTTTGTTGTTCTTCCTATCGCCCTTTCTTAAATATGAAATAGAAATGGGCATCTTCTTATTCTTCAGCCTGAAAGGCTCTTCCCTGCCTAGCTCCCCTGAAAAAAAAAGGAACTACCTTGCTTCGGCACACGATTCGGAAAACAGCCTCCCATTTAGCTTTGACCTCTCCAACCGCTGCCCTAACGAGTGGGAAAAGAGATAGGGGGTATCTATGTAAATGAAAGGCAGAGATGAGAGCGACAGAAGAGGAGTGGAACGAAGCCTTAACTTAAAGGCAAGGCACCCGAAGACAAAAGCCATTGGCTGAACACCAGCCAGACAAATCCTTCATTCGAAAGACGACAATCAAAGCATCACGACTCGAGGAACATT